>LNFM01002491.1_pt1 | contig 54546 bp, 51 predicted proteins | sample 596031 | NCBI WGS metagenome assembly LNFM01 (sample SAMN04254537, study PRJNA301005) | activated carbon metagenome | isolation source: dual media filters at the Ann Arbor, Michigan drinking water treatment plant | place: USA: Ann Arbor
TGGTGGGCCTGTGCGGCGACTACGACTTCCAGTTCCTCATCGAAGAGCTGGCCGTGGGCGCGCAGTTCAAGCTGCCGCTGGTGGTGGTGCTGGTCAACAACAGCTACCTCGGCCTCATCCGCCAGAGCCAGCGCGGCTTCGACATGGACTTCTGCGTGCAGCTGGCCTTCGACAACATCAACGTCGACGACCCGTCGCTGAAGGGCTACGGCATGGACCACGCCAAGGTCGTGGAAGGCATGGGCTGCAAGGCGCTGCGTGTCACCGACCCGGCCAAGATCGAAAGCGCGCTGGCGCAGGCCAAGGCCATGACGCACGCACTGCGCGTGCCGGTGGTGGTGGAGGTGATCCTCGAGAAGGTCACCAACATCTCGATGGGCGTGGAGATCGACAAGATCAACGAATTCGAAGACGTCGATTGCCGCCACCCCGAGGGCCGCGAAGGCCTGCAGCTGGCCGGCCTGCTGGAGTGACCATGAAGCCCCCACGCTCACTTCGTTCGCTGCCCCCCGAGGGGGCGCAGGTCGCCTTCGGGACGACCCGGCAGGAGACCTGAGATGCCGCACTTTGCTGCCAACCTGACGATGCTCTTCACCGAGGTGCCCTTTCTCGACCGCTTCGAGCGGGCGGCGAAGGCCGGCTTCACCGCGGTCGAGTTCCTCTTCCCCTACCCCTTCGCCACCGCCGACATCAAGGCCCGGCTGGAAGCCAACCGCCTGAAGATCGTGCTGCACAACCTGCCGGCCGGCGACTGGGACGCCGGCGAGCGCGGCATCGCCTGCCTGCCCGACCGCGTGGCCGAATTCCGCGCCGGCGTGGCCAAGGCCGTGGAAGTGGGCAGCGCCCTGGGCGTGCCGCAGATCAACTGCCTGGCCGGCAAGGCGCCGGCCGGCGTGGACGACGCACTGCTGCGCAAGACTTTCGTGGAGAACCTGCGCTTCGCCGCGGCCGAGCTGAAGAAGGCGGGCATCAAGCTGCTGATCGAACCCATCAACAACTACGACATCCCCGGCTTCTGGCTCAACAAGACCGACAAGGCGCTGGGCATCATCGACGAGGTGGGTTCGGACAACCTCTTCCTGCAGTACGACATCTATCACGCGCAGCGCTACGAGGGCGAGCTGGCCGCCACGATGAGCAAGCACCTCGCGCGCATCGCCCACATCCAGCTGGCCGACAACCCGGGCCGCAACGAGCCGGGCACGGGCGAGATCAACTACGGCTTCCTCTTCGCCCACCTCGAACGCATCGGCTACGCCGGCTGGATCGGTTGCGAGTACAAGCCCGCCACCACCACCGAAGCCGGCCTGGGCTGGCTGCAGACCGTCGGCCGCTGAGCCATCGCCGCCCCTGAAGGAGAACTGAACATGAAACTTGGATTCATCGGCACCGGCATCATGGGCACGCCCATGGCGGGCCACCTGCGCGCCGCCGGGCACGAGCTCTACGTCACCACGCGCAGCAAGCTGCCGCAGGCCCTGCTGGATGCCGGCGCCGTGGCCTGCAGCAACGCCAGGCAGGTGGCCGAGGCGGCCGACGTCATCTTCACGATGGTGCCCGACACGCCCGACGTCGAGACCGTGCTCTTCGGTGCGAACGGCGTGGCCGCCGGCTTGTCCAAGGGCAAGACCGTGGTCGACATGAGCAGCATCTCGCCCATCGCGACCAAGGAATTCGCCGCCAGGATCAACGCGCTGGGCTGCGAATACGTGGACGCGCCGGTCAGTGGCGGCGAGGTCGGCGCCAAGGCCGCCAGCCTGACCATCATGGTGGGCGCCAGCGAGGCTGCCTTCGCCCATGTGCTGCCGCTGCTGCAGCTGATGGGCAAGAACATCACCCACGTCGGCGGCAACGGCGACGGCCAGACCACCAAGGTGGCCAACCAGATCATCGTGGCGCTGAACATCGCCGCCGTGAGCGAGGCCCTGGTCTTCGCCAGCAAGGCCGGCGCCGACCCGGCCAAGGTGCGCCAGGCCCTGATGGGCGGTTTTGCCAGCAGCCGCATCCTTGAAGTGCATGGCGAGCGCATGATCAAGCGCACCTTCAACCCGGGCTTCCGCATCGCGCTGCACCAGAAGGACCTGAACCTGGCGCTGCAGGGCGCCAAGGCGCTGGGTGTGAGCCTGCCGCAAACGGCCGGGGCGGCCCAGCTGATGCAGGCCTGCGCCGCGCAGGGCTGGGACCAGATGGACCACAGCGCGCTGGTGAAGGCGCTGGAACTGATGGCCCACCACGCGGTGGCCGAGGCGCCCGCAGCCTAGTCGCTCATCAGTTCCGTCACCAGCCTGCGCACGATGGGCAGCGCAGGCGGCTCGGCACGGCGCGCCAGCGTGACGATGCCGAAGCGCGCGGTGGCGTTCATCGCCGGCTTCAGCGTCAGCTCCACCAGGTCTGGCGCCGCCGCACGGATGGCGATCAGCACGGCGTCGCTGTGGCGCACCACCTCCACGAGGCTGGGCAGTTCCTCGCAGCGCAGCGTCACACATTCGGACGGATGGGCCGCCGGCCCGTAACGTTCCACCAGCGTGCGCGCCACCTCGTCGCTGAGCGGGGTGGAAGCGAGCGGGAACTGGCGCAGCGCGTCGAAGCGCAGCGGGCCTTTCCAGCGCGTCAGCGCGTGGCCCTTGCGCACCATGAAGGCGCCGCGCATTTCCACCACGCTGGCCACGCGCAGATCGGTCGCCGGCAGCAGCGACCGGGCATCGACGACGAGCGCGTCGAGTTCACGCTCGCGCAGGCGGTGCGTCAGCGTGTCGATGTCGCCGCGCGCGATTTCCATGTGCATGGCTGGATGCAACTTCGCCATCGTCATCAGCAGCGGCGTCATCAGCAGCGCGCCCGGGCCCGAGCCCATGCCGATGCGCACGCTGCCTGCATGGCCTTCGCGCATCTGCCGCCCGCTGCCGGCCAGTTCATCGGCTTCGAACACCAGTGACCGCGCGCGCTGCAGCACCTCGGCCCCGAAGGACGTGAGCACGCTGCGCCGGCCGACACGGTCGAACAGCGGCTGGCCGAGTTCGTCTTCCAGCGCGCGGATGCTGCGGCTGAGCGCAGGCTGGGTGAGGAACAAGGCCTCGGCCGAACGCGTGAAAGAGCCGCTCTGGGCCAGCGAGATGAAGTGCCGCAGCTGAACCAGGGTCATCGGGGAAACCTCCATGCTGCATGCATTCAACTCATCATAGTTCTATCTCGAATGCATTGGACGTTGCTGTCGTCGGCACCTACATTGAGCCTCGCTGTAGCCCCCACCACCCCGTTTCTGAAAGAGTTGCCATGATCAGATTCCAACGCTCGATGGTCTTGATAGCCGGCCTGCTGCTCAGCGCAGGGGCGGTGCTGGCGCAGGCCTGGCCGGCCAAACCCGTGAACCTGATGGTTCCCTACCCCGCAGGCGGGCCGTCGGACGCCATCGCCCGCATCTTCTTCAACCCCCTGGGCAAGGAACTGGGCCAGCAGGTGCTGGTGGAGAACCTCGGCGGCGTCAGCGGCGCGCTGGCGGCGCAGAAGGTGCTCAGCGCGCCGGCCGACGGCTACTTCGTCTTCCAGGGCTCGCCCAACGAAGTGATCCTGTCGCCGCTGGCCAATGCCGCGGTGAAGCTGAAGACCGAGGACTTCCGCCTCGTGCACCCGGTGGCCGACGCGGTGATGGTCTTCGTGACGCGCAAGGACCTGGGCGTCAACAGCATCGACGAACTCATCGCGCTGGCGCGCAAGTCGGCCGACAAGCCGCTGACCTACGGCAGCGTGGGCGTCGGCTCGCTCTACCACCTGATCCTCGAAAACGTGCAGGCGCAGACCGGCGTCAAGCTGGCGCACGTGCCCTACAAGGGCAACGCGCCGCTGCTGCAGGACATCGGCGGCGGCCAGGTCGACTTTGCGGTGCTGGTGTGCAGCGCGGCGATGGGCGCGCTGGCCGATCAAGGGCGCATGAAGGTCATCGGCCAGCTCGGCGCGCAGCGCTCCGAGCTGCTCAAGCAGGTGCCCACGGCCAGCGAGAGCCAGTCGCTGAAGAACTTCGCCTACAAGATCTGGACCGGCTACATGGTGCCCAGGAGCACGCCGGAAGACGTGGTGGTGCGCCTGCACGCGGCCATCGGCAAGACGCTGCAGGACCCGGGCGTGCGCGCACAGCTGGCCGCACAGACCCAGGTCGCGGCCGCGCCCATGACGCTGGCCGAATCGGCCAAGTTCTTCGAGGCCGAAACCGCGCGCTACCGCGCCATCGCCAAGCAGATCAACCTGCAGCCGCAGTGAGCCGCCGGTGACCTATCTCCTGCAGGCCCTGCAGGCGCGGGCCGGTGAATTCATCAGCCTGCGCCGCGACATCCACCAGCACCCCGAACTGGCGTTCGAGGAGCACCGCACCGCCGCGCTGGTGGCCGACAAGCTGCAGGCCTGGGGCTACACGGTGCAGCGCGGCGTGGGCGGCACGGGCGTGGTGGGCACGCTGGTGCGCGGCGCCGAGGGCCGCGGGCACGGCCGCAGTTTGGGCATCCGGGCCGACATGGACGCGCTGCCCATCACCGAGGCCAGCGGCGCCGCCTGGGCCAGCCGCCGCGCCGGCGTGATGCATGCCTGCGGGCACGACGGCCACACCGCCATGCTGCTGGCCGCCGCGCGCCACCTGGCCGAGCACGGCGCCTTCGAAGGCACGCTGCACCTGATCTTCCAGCCCGCCGAAGAAGGCGGCGGCGGCGCCCTGCGCATGATGGAAGACGGCCTCTTCGAGCGCTTTCCCTGCGATGCCGTCTTCGCCATGCACAACATGCCGGGCGTGCCGCAGGGCCACTTCGTGCTGCGCGAGGGCGCGGCCATGGCGTCTTCGGACTACGCCACCCTCACGCTCACCGGCATCGGCGGGCACGGCGCGATGCCGCAGCACACCGCCGACCCCATCGTCGCGGCGGCCAGCATCGTGATGGCGCTGCAGACCATCGTCTCGCGCAACATCGACCCGCTGCTGCCGGCGGTGGTCACGGTCGGCGCGCTGCACAGCGGCCAGGCCAACAACGTCATCCCGGCCACGGCCACGCTGGAGCTCAGCGTGCGCGCGCTCGACCGCGAAGTGCGCGCCACGCTGGAACGCCGCATCAAGGCGCTGGTGGCGGCGCAGGCCGAGAGCTTCGGCGTGCACGCGCGCATCGACTGGCGGCCGGGTTATGCCGTGCTGGTGAACACCGCCGCAGAAACCGCCTTCGCGCGCGAGGTGGCCACCGAACTGGCCGGCACCGAGCGCGTGACGCCGCAAGGCCCGCCGCTGACCGGCAGCGAAGACTTCGCCTTCATGCTGGAACGGGTGCCGGGGAGTTATGTGCTCATCGGCAACGGCAGCGGCGACGGCGACGGGACAGGCGAAAACACGGGCGCCTGCATGGTGCACAACCCCGGCTACGACTTCAACGACGCCAACATCGCCCCCGGCAGCGCTTTCTGGGTGCTGCTGGCCGAGCGCTACCTCGCCACCCGGGCGCTTGCCATGGCGGCATAGACAATCACCACCCTGCAGGAGAGCGCCCTGGCTGCGGCCGGGGCCACCGAAGGCGCAATCTCCCATGAACGCTCAGGTCCCGTACTGCACACCACCATCGCCGTCTGGAGAGCCGGCACGCGCTTGAACCCGCGTGCCGCACCGAAGGAGCAAGGCCGGGCACACGCCGCAGGCTGAATCTCTCAGGTACCAAGGACAGGGGGAGCGGCACACCACAGGCAGGCGCCCGTGGTGCGTTCTTGCTGTCTGGAGATCTCCCATGAAAGTCATCGTTCTCGGCGCCGGCCTGCTCGGCGTCACTTCGGCCTACTTCCTGCGCGAGCAGGGCCACGAGGTCACCGTGCTGGACCGGCAGGCCGCGCCGGCTGCCGAAACCAGCTTCGCCAACGGCGGCCAGATCTCGGTCAGCCACGCCGAACCCTGGGCCAACCCGAGCGCGCCGCTGAAGGTGCTGAAGTGGCTGGGCCGGGAAGACGCGCCGCTGCTGTTCCGCATGCGCGCCGACCTGCGGCAGTGGCTGTGGGGCCTGCAGTTCCTGCGCGAATGCACGCCGGCGCGCACGCGCCACAACATCGAGCAGATCGTGCGCCTGGGCACCTACAGCCGCAGCACGCTGCAGGCGCTGCGCTGCGACACCGGCATCCAGTACGACCAGCGCACCCAGGGCATCCTGCACTTCTACACCGACGAGAAGGAATTCGACGGCGCCGAAGCCCCGGCAGCGCAGATGCGCGCCCTGGGTTGCGACCGCCGCGTCATCTCGGCCGACGAAGCCGTGGCGCTGGAGCCGGCACTGCGCCACATCCGGCCGCGGCTGGCCGGCGCCACCTACACCGCCGAAGACGAATCGGGCGACGCCAACAGCTTCGCGCGCGAGCTGGTGGCGCGCTGCCGCACGAACGGCGTGCAGTTCCTGATGAACCACACCGTGACCGCGCTGCCCGCGGTGGGCGGCGAGATCGACCACGTCGAGGCCACCGACGCCGAAGGCCGCTTCCAGCGCCTGAAGGCCGACGCCTATGTGCTGGCCGTGGGCAGCCTGAGCCCGCTGCTGGCCGCGCCGCTGGGCCTGCGCCTGCCCATCTACCCGGCCAAGGGCTACTCGGTGACGATGCCGGTGAAGGACGCCGCGCTGGCGCACCAGGTCTCGCTCACCGACGACGAGTACAAGCTCGTCTTCTCGCGCCTGGGCGACCGGCTGCGCATAGCCGGCACGGCCGAGTTCAACGGCTACGACCGCGACCTGAACCGCGTGCGCTGCGAGGCCATCGTCAGGCGCACCGAAGAGCTTTTTCCCGGTGCCGGCGACGGTGAACAGGCGCAGTTCTGGACCGGCCTGCGGCCGGCCACGCCGTCCAACGTGCCCATCATCGGGCGCTCGAAGATCGGCAAACTCTTCCTCAACACGGGGCACGGCACGCTGGGCTGGACCCACGCCTGCGGCTCGGGCAAGAGCATCGCGCGCATCGTCAGCGGGCTGGCCCCCGAGGTCGACTTTGCCTTCACCGGCCTGCCAGCCGCCCGGCACGGCGCCACGCGCCACACCGTGCCGGCCTGAGCGCGGCGCTTAGCATCGCCGGCATGAACCTGAACGCACGGCGCATGGCGCCCTGGTCGGCGCTGTGGCGGCACAACGCTGCGCGCGGCGCCCTGGCGGCGATGCTGGCGCTGGGCCTGCCCGCCGGCGCCCAGCCCGCCAACCCGGCCCCGGTGGAAGACGTGCCCTTCATCACCACGCCCGACCACGTCACCGTGGCCATGCTGGAACTGGCCGGCGTGGGCGCGCAGGACCACGTCATCGACCTCGGCTCGGGCGACGGCCGCATCGTCATCACCGCCGCAAAACGCTTCGGCGCCAGCGGCCTGGGCGTGGAGATCGTGCCCGACCTCGTGGCGCAAAGCCGCGACAGCGCGCGCCGCGCCGGCGTCGCGGCGCGCTCGCGCTTCGAGGTGCAGGACCTCTTCGCCACCGACCTGGCCCCGGCCAGCGTCATCACCATGTACCTGCTGCCCGAGGTGAACCTGGCGCTGCGCCCGCGCCTGCTGGCACTGCAGCCTGGCACCCGCATCGTCTCGCACGACTGGGACCTGGGCGACTGGCGGCCCGACCGCACGCTCACCCTGGCCGTGCCGGAAAAGGCGATAGGCCGCGAAAAACTCAGCCGCCTGCACCTGTGGACGGTGCCGGCGCTCGTGCAGGGCCTGTGGTGCGGCGCCGGCGGCGCCACGCTGCAGGTGCAGCAGCAGTACCAGGTGGTGACGGCGGTGTTGACGCAAGGCGCCGAGGCGCGCAGCTACAGCGGGCGTGTGCAGGGAGCGAGGCTGCACCTGCTGGGCGCGTCCGGCAGCAGCTGGCAAGCCAGCGTCGTCGGCGACACCTTGCGCGGCGCTGATGCCACCGGCACCGGGCCCTGGCGCCGCGCCGCGGGCCAGGCCTGCAGCTGAAGCCGGCGGGCCGCGCCTCAGCCCATCTTCACCGCCGTGCCGCTGACGGCCACCATCATCATGCCGTTGTTCTCCCCCAGCACCTCGTAATCGAAGTCGATGCCGACGACGCCATCGGCACCCAGTTCCTTGGCCGCCTCGATCATGTCTTCCAGCGCCGCGTCGCGCGCGCCCGACAGCGCCCGTTCGTAGCCGCCGGCGCGGCCGCCGACGACGTCGCGCACCGAAGAGAACATGTCGCGGAAGATGTTGGCGCCGATGATGGCCTCGCCGTTCACCACGCCGAGGTAGGCCGCCACCTGCGGCCCAGGTCCCGCACCCTGGCCCGGCACCACCGTGGCGAGAAAGAACCCGGCGTCCTTCTTCGAAAACCAACCCATCGCGCGCTCCTCGGCATGGCCGGGGCCGGCAGAAGGCGGCCCACCGCGTGCATTCTGCGCCGCAGCGGCAGGCCGCACGCCGGGTGCGGTTGCACGCCGGGCCTGCCCATCACGGCTGCAGGCATCATCGGCCCCACATGACGCCCGCCCCACCGCCTGCCGCGCAGCCTGCCGAGCCGCCTGCCGAGCCGCCCCAGGCGCCGTCCATCCGCGCCACGCTGCGCCACACCGGGTTTCGCGCCTTGCTGGGCGGCGGCAGCATCTACTTCATCGGCAACGCCATGCAGGCCATGGCCGCGGCCTGGCTGATGGTGGAGGTGACGGGCTCGTCCTTCCTCGCCGCGTTGGTGCAGACCGCGGTGTTCCTGCCGATGTTCCTGCTGGCGCTGCCCGCTGGCGTGCTGGCCGACACCACCGACCGCCGCCGCCTGATGCTGGGCGCGCTGGGCGTGCAGGCGGCGCTGGTGGCGCTGTTGGCGCTGCTCTTCATCCTGGGCGTGGCCGGGCCGGGCACGCTGCTGCTGCTGACCTTCCTGGCCGGCTGCTGCACGGCGATGCTGTCGCCGTCGTGGAACTCGGGCATCGTCGACGTGGTACCGCGCGAAGAGCTGCCGCAGGCCATCACCGCCATCGGCATCTCGTACAACAGCGCGCGTGCGCTGGGCCCGGCCATGGCCGGCGCGGTGTACGCGGCGGCCGGCCCGGGCTGGGTGTTCGTGCTGTCCGTGCTGGGCGTGCTGGCGCTGATGGACAGTGTGCGCCGCCACCCGCCGCGCCCGCACCCGCCCTCCCGCCTGCCGGCCGAGCGGCTGTGGGGCGGCATGCTCAGCGCCCTGCGCTTTGCACGCCACAGCGAAACCCTGCTGGCGCAGCTGGTGCGCACCGGCGCCTACAGCGCAGCGGGCTCGGCCTTGTGGGCGCTGCTGCCCATCATCGGCCAGCGCCAGCTGGGCCTGGGCGCCACCGGCTTCGGCCTGCTGATGGGCTGCCTGGGCACGGGCGCCGTGCTGGCTGGCCTGGTGCTGGGCCGGCTGCGCGCCAGGCTGGGGCTGGAACGCCTGGTGCTCATCGGCGGCGTGGTGTTTGCGCTGGTGATGGCGCTGGCCGCGCTGTCCACCTGGCGCTGGCTGACCTATGCCGCGCTGGTGGCCGGCGGCGCCAGCTGGATGAGTGTGATGAGCACCTACAACACCGCCACGCAGACCAGCGTGCCGCCCTGGGTGCGCGCACGCGCGGTGAGCCTGCACACGCTGTGCGCCCTGGGCTCCTTCGCCATCGGCTCGGCCTTCTGGGGGGCGCTGTCCGACATCATCGGCCTGACCCCGGCGCTCATCCTCGGGGCTGCGTCCATGGGCGCGGGCCTGCTGCTGGCGCGGCCCTTTCCGCTGCGCATGAGCGAACTGCACGAAGTGACGCAGGTGCCGCTGTCGGAAGACCTCTTCGTCAAGCACCAGCCCGACCCCGAGGCCGGCCCGGTGGCGGTGGAGATCGGCTACCGCATCCGGCCCGAGAACACCGAGGCCTTTCTCGAAGACGTGAGCCTGCTGCGTGCACCGCGCCGGCGCGACGGCGCCACCTTCTGGCGCGTCTATCGCGACCTTTCAGACTCTTCGCGCTTCGTCGAGCGTTTCATCGTCACCAGCTGGGCCGACTACCTGCACCAGCGCGCGCGCGGCACCTTGGCCGACCAGCAGATCGAAGCCAGGCTGCGTGCGCACCTGCAGGCAGGCGAGGTGCCGAGCGTGCAGCACTACATCGCCGAGCGCTGAGGCCGGCCGCGATTTCACGCGCGAGGGCTGAGCGCGCGCATGCGCGCACAATGGCGGCATCGCCGGTTCAGCGGCTTGCGGGGCCCATTCGCTGGGTGGCCTGCACCGCGGCTGGCAGCGGTCCGCCCCGCAGATGGCTCGGTACCGGCACCACGGCCAGCTGGCGGTCGCCGATGAGCAGCAGCGTGCGGTCGTCGTCGGTCAGCACCACGCGCGTCGCGTAGCCGTTGCAGCTTTCGTTCTGCACCTGGTTCGAGCACGAAGGTTCCAGCCAGGGCTCCAGCGTGCCCAGCACTGGGTAGATGTAACCCGTGCCCAGCGGTGCGCCGGTGTCCAGCACGAAGATGCGCGACTGCGACAGCGCGGCGTTGCGCGTGTAGAGGTAGGTGCGCGTGCCGTCACGCGACATCACGGCCTCCTGGCCGAACCAGCCATCCGGCGGCACCGGCTGCAGCATGCCCTGCTGCACCATGTCGTAGGTGTACACCCGTCCGTCCAGCACCCAGCGCGTGCCCCGGCGGTCGCTCGCACCTCGGTAGAAGAAGGACGGGGCGTTGCCGATGACAGGGGAGAGCGCACCATCGGCCGCATCGCGCCGCAGCAGCGGCGGCGCCGGCGAGAGGCCGGCCGTCTGCACGATCAGCGCCCGCTGACCGTTCGGTGAGACGCGCCCCCAGGGGCCGCTGTAGAAAGTGAAGTTGCCCGTGGGCAGCGGCAGCACGCGGTCGGTCTCGAGGTCGACATAGAGCGCGCCGGCCCACTGGCTGCCCTGCGACATCAACAGACGCTGGTCACCCGTCACCACCAGCGGCAGGCCCACCGAGGTGCCCTCGGCCACGGTGCGGCCCAGTTCGGTGCTGGTCAGCGTCGCGAGGTCCTGCGTGCTCAGCCGCAGCAGGGTGCCGGTGGCGGTGACGGCGATCACACTGGCGCGGTCGGGACTGAAAGCGATGCCCATCAGGCCCGCGATCACGCGGCTGCTCACGGTGGCGCCGGGCTGGGCCGCGTTGCCGGTGAGCTGGAAACGCATCACCGACGACTGGCTGATGTTGTGCACGAACAGGCTCTGGGTGATCGGGTCCCAGAGCGTGCCGCCCTTCAGGCCCGTGGTGGCCACGACCTGCGCGCCGCGGTCCACTGCCGGCAGCACCTGCAGACGCACCGTGCGCGTGGGCAGGCCCGAGGCCGTGGGCAGCGTGAGGGTGTAGCTGCCCGCCGCCAATGCGCCCACTTGCAGGCTCAGCAGCTTGGGGCTGCGCACCGTGAGTGCGCCGGGCACGAAACCGGTGGCTACCAGGCGTTGCTGCAGGCCGGCTTCATCAAGCAAGCGGCCGTGGATCAGCACCTCGCCGGCCTCACCGGCCAGCACAGCCAGGGTGTCGATGCCCTGGAACTCGGCCACGTCCTTGGTCAGGCGCAGCGTGAGCACCTGCGGGGTAAGGCCTGCGCCGCCCGTCACCGTGACCTGCGCGTCGGTGATGGCGCCGTTGGGCAGGGCCTTGAAACCTTCGGGATCGACCGCCCACTGCAGCGGCGTGCCGAGGGCGCCTGTCGCGCGGGTCAGGCGCAGCCAGGGGCTGGTGGTGCTGGCCGTCCACGTACCGGCGGCCACGCCAGGCGCGGCCTCCACCGCCACCGAGTCGCTGTTCGCCGAGGCCGGGCTGGTGGAGGTGATTCGCGTTTCTACCAGCGGTGTTACCACCAGCCCCACGCTCACGACGTGCCGCACCGAGACAGTCACGCGCGGCTGCGTACCGGCGTCGAAATCGATCTCGGCGGTGTAGCTCCCAGCGCCGAGACTCGCACTGGGGCGCACGCTGTAGGTGCTGCCCACGGCTTCGAGCTGCAGCCAACCCGTGGCGCCACTGCCGTAGCGCACCGCATGCGTGGCCGCGCTCACGCCGCTGGGCAGGGTGAGCGACAGCGTCTTGGCTGCAGGCTGGGCCGTTTCCGGCGCCGCGAAGGCCAGGCTGCCCACCGAAGCCTTGAAACGCGGCTGCACCGTCGTGCCGTAGTTGATGACAAAAGGCGAGCCGCTGATGGGCGAGTTGCAGGCCGCGTCGAGGCAGGCCAGCACACGCAGCGTGCCGCTGTAGCTGCCGGCCGCCAGCGCGGCGTTGGGCGCGACCGTCGCGACACCGGTGCGTGTGGCGGTGTCGATGGTCACGCCGATCGGCAGCAGCACGCCCTGGCCGGTGGCCTCCACCCCGATGTAGACCGACTCGTTGCCGCTGCCGCCGGTCAGCCGGGCGGTGACGGTCAACGCGCCCTGGCCGGCCGGGGCGCCTTCGAGCACGCTGAAGTCGACACGGCTGCTGTCGACACTCAGACGCAGGCCGTTGTTCGAGCTGCCACCGCCTCCACCACCACCACCGCCACCGCAAGCGGCAAGCACCAACACCAGCGCACCGAGCGCGCACCGCGACCACCTCTTCATGCAGACCATTTCACCTCCGGAGGGGCGCGATTCTGCCTGCGCGCCTCGGGGGTTACGGGCTCACTTCGGCCGGATCGCGTCGGCCGTCCCCTGAATGAAGGCCTTGAGCTTGTCCACGTCCGCCGGCTGCAGCTTGCCGGTGAAATCGGGCATGCCGTTTTTCGCCAGCGCACCGAACATGTACTTGTCGAGGTTGGCGATCACGCCCTGCGCTGAATAACCCAGGTTGGGGATGTTGCCGCCGCGGTCCACGCCCGGCACGCCGTGGCAGAACACGCAGTTGCTGACGTACAGCGCGGTGCCGTCGGCGACATGGTCCTTGTTGTAGGGCACGCCCTGCACCAGTTCACCCAGGCGGTAGGCCACGAAGTCGGGCGCGGCGGCCTTGCCGTCCAGCACGAAGGTGTAGACGGTGCCCGGGCCCTTGCGGTCGGTGTGGCGCGCGGTGTGGCCGTAGACGCCGCCCCAGCCCACGGCGATGCTGACGTACTGCTTGCCGTCCACCAGGTAGGTGCTGGGCGCGGCGATGACGCCAGTGCCGGTGGGCGCCTCCCAGAGCTTCTTGCCGTCGCGTGCGTCGTAGGCGATGAAGCGCCCGTCGGCCGTGCCCTGGAAGACCAGGTTGCCCGCGGTGGTGAGCGTGCCGCCGTTCCACGGCGACACGTTGTCCACGCGCCAGGCCTCCTTCTGGTTCACCGGGTCCCAGGCTAGCAGGCGGCCGAAGGGCGCGCTCTTGGGCGGCTCGGCATTGGCGAACATCGCCAGGTTCCAGCCCAGGTTGCTGTGCGGTTCCAGCTTGCTGGCGGCGTTGAACTTCCAGTCCTTGTTGTCGAGCAGGTTCACCGGCACGTTCTGCACCGGCATGTAGACCAGCCCGGTCTGCGGGTTGAAGCTCATCGAATGCCAGTTGCGCGCGCCATAGGGGCTGGGGATGATTTCGCGCGGGCGGTCGGCCACACGGGCGATCGGCGTCTCGATGGGCCTGCCCTTGGCGTCGTAGCCGCTGGCCCAGTTCACATCGACGAAGTTCTTCGCCGAGATGAACTCGCCGCTCTGGCGGTCGACGACGAAGAAGAAGCCGTTCTTCGGCGCATGCAGGATGACCTTGCGCGCCTTGCCGGCGATCTTCAGGTCGGCCAGGATCATGGGCTGCGTGGACGTGAAATCCCAGTTGTCGCCCGGTGTCTCCTGGTAGTGCCAGACGTATTTGCCGGTGTCGGGGTTCAGCGCCACGATGCTGGCGAGGTAGAGGTTGTCGCCACCGGCCGGGCTGCGTTTCTTGTGTGCCCAGGGGCTGCCGTTGCCGGTGCCGATGTACATCAGGTTCAGCTCGGGGTCGAAGGTCATGGTGTCCCAGGCCGTGCCGCCGCCGCCGGCTTCCCACCACTTGGCCGAGGCGTCCCAGGTCTTGGCGGCCTTGGCCATGCTCTCGTCTTCGAAGGGCTTGCTCGGGTCGCCGGGCACGGTGAACCAGCGCCACTGCTGTTTGCCGCTCTTGGCGTCATAGGCCGTGATGTAGCCGCGCACGCCGTATTCGGCGCCGCCGTTGCCGATGATGACCTTGCCCTTGTAGACGCGCGGCGCGCCGGTGATGGTGTAGCTGAACTTGCGGTCGATGATGGTGTCCACCTCCCAGACCTTGGCGCCGCTGGCGGCGTCCAGCGCAAACAGCCGGCCGTCGTAGCTGGCCACGTAGACCTTGCCCTGGTAGACGGCCACGCCGCGGTTCACCACGTCGCAGCATCCCTTGTAGCCGCCGCCACGGTCGACCTGCGGGTCGAAGGTCCAAAGGCGCTTGCCGCTGCGCACATCGATGGCGTGCACGATGCTCCAGCTGGCGGTGACAACCATGATGCCGTCCACCACCACCGGCGTGGCTTCGACGCCGCGCGTGCTTTCGAGGTTGTAGCTCCAGGCCAGGCCCAGCTTGCCGACGTTGTCGGTGCTGATCTGCGTCAGCCTGGAGAAGCGTGTTTCGGCGTGGTCCAGGCCGTGGCTGGGCCAGTCGGCGGTGCTGCGCTCGTTGGCGGTGATGAAGCGGGTGTCGACGCGCGCGGTGGCGGCGCGGATGTGCTCGGGCGAGCCCTTGGCAGGGGCCGGCGCCTGCGCCAGGGCGGCCTGCAGCAGCAGCGCCTGCACACCCAGAGCCCAGGCCCATCCGGGGCCAGACTGGCCGTACTTCTTCATGCGTGTCTCCTCAATGTGTTCGGGGGCGAGGTCGCGCAGCAGCGCGCCGCCGCAGTCATCGGCCATAGCCTTGCGCCCTGCAAGCTTCCCGCGCAGCGCCTGCGCTGCCTACAACGGGCTTACCCGGAGGCAGTGTTCCGCCCCGGCACAAGACGGCCGCAGAACGGGTTGCAAGGGCATGAGGGATAGCCCGGGGCAATGGGTCGAAATGGTCCGGGTGCGGCTGCCCACAATGCCGGCCAGCCCCACCACAACGAGGAGACACGCCATGCTCAAGCTCACCGCCCCGGCCCTGTCGGCCCTGACCCTGGCCCTGGCAGGCTGCCAGACCGTGGCGCCGCCGGCCGCTCCGGCCCGACCCGCCGCCCCTGCCGCCCCTGCCGCGGCGGCGGCACCCGCAGCCACCCCGGCGCCGGCCCCCGCCTGGGCCCAGGGCCGCAGCGGCGCGATGGCCGGCTCCACCCTGGCCCCGGTGCCCGGGCGCATGACGGCCACGCCGGCGGCCGACATCCCCATCAGCAGCTACAAGCTGCCACCCGGCTTCAAGGCCGAGATCTGGGCCACCGGCATGCCAGGTGCCCGCGCCATGGCACGCGCCCCCAACGGCAAGATCTACATCGGCACACGCGGCATCGGCCGCGTCTACGAGGTCACCGACGGCGGCGCCGCGCGCACCAGTCGCGTGGTGGTGGACAAGCTGGTGCAGCCCGCCGGCGTGGCTTTCCACAACGGCGCGCTGTATGTCATGGCCATCGACAAGGTGCTGCGCTTTGATGGCATCCACACCAACCCGGCGGCCACGCCGGTGGACATGACCGCGGCCTTCCAGCTACCCAAGGAGCAGCACCACAACTGGAAGTACATCGCCTTCGGCCCCGACGGCAAGCTCTACGTGCCTTTCGGCGCGCCTTGCAACATCTGCGTGCCGGGGCAGGAGTACGCGCAGATCCGCCGCTACAACGCCGACGGCAGCGGCATGGAAGTCATTGCACGCGGCGTGCGCAACACCGTGGGCTTCACCTGGCACCCCACCACGAAGGAGATGTGGTTCACCGACCACGGACGCGACTGGATGGGCGACGACGGCCCCGAGGACGAGCTGAACCGCATGCCCAAGGCGGGGCTGAACTTCGGCTTCCCGTACTGCCACGCGAATGGCGTGGCCGATGCCGACATCAAGAAGGCCAACCCCTGCGAGGGCGTGACGCTGCCCGTGGCCACCATGGGCCCGCACGCGGCGGCGATGGGCGCGCACTTCTACACCGGCAGCATGTTCCCGGCCGAATACCAGAACACGCTCTTCGTGGCGCGCAAGGGCTCGTGGAACCGCACGAAGAAGTTCGGCTACGACGTGGTGGCGGTGAAGATGAACGCCGACGGCAGCAACGCCAAGGTCGAGCCCTTCATGACCGGCTTCATGAACCCGGCCGACAACAGCTTGCAAATGCCGGATGGCTCGATGCTGGTCAGCGATGAACAGCTGGGCGCCATCTACCGCATCAGCTATGCCCGCTGAGCGTGGGGCGCAGGGCATGATGCGGCGCGGCATGGCCCTGCTGGCCCTGCTCGGCGCCGCCGCCGCCGTGCAGGCCCAGGCGCCCTCCAAAGAGCGCCTGGCCAGTTGCGCGGTCTGCCACGGCGCCGACGGCGTGGCACCCAGCCCGGCCATCCCCTCGCTGGCCGGGCAGCCCGGTCTCTTCATCGAAAACCAGCTGGTGCTGATGCGCGAAGGCCTGCGCGAGGTGCCGGCCATGCAGGCCGCGGTGGCCGGGCTGAGCGACGAAGAGATCGTCGCGCTGGCGCGCCATTACGCGGCCTTGCCGATCAAGCCCGCGCCGGGCCCGCTGAACGCCGACCTGCAGCGTGCCGGCGCGGCCTTGTCCAGGCAAGGCGGCTGCGGCAGCTGCCACCTGCCCGACTACCGCGGCCAGAACCAGGTGCCGCGCCTGGCGGGGCAGCACGAGGCCTACCTGCTGGCCTCGATGAAGGCATTCCGAGACAGCCCCGGCCCGGGGCGCGACACCATCATGGCGGCGACGCTGCGCGGCTTGAGCGATGGCGATCTGGAGCGGCTGGCGCACTACTTCGCGCAGGGCCGCTAGCAGCGGTCGGAGGTCGCGACGCAGCAGCGCGCAAACGACACGAGCCACGTCGGTCTTTTTTACAGTCCGCGGCAGCGATTTTTGTTTTTCATATACAAATCAAATACTTAACGCACCTGGCCTCGTTATTGCTGCATCCCACGCAGCGCTCCTGCGGCAAGCGGGTATCGCGGCAGTTCCTTAACTCTCTGAACGGGAAGTCAATAATGAAGAAAGCAATGCGTGCGCTGGCCACGGTGGCAGCAGTCTTGGGGTTCTGCGGTGCCGCTACAGCGCACACCGTGTCGTTCGGAACGGTGAACGCGGGCACGCCCGGCACCGTGACCTTCTGGATGGGCAGCTACCACGGCGACTTTCTCGAAGGCGCTTTGACCATCGCAGGGTCGACCTACGCTTTCAACACGCTCGTGACCACTTTGCCTGCCGGCCTGTCGCTGGGTATCAACAATTTCTTTGCCTCCAACAACGGAACCGTTGGCCAGTACACCAGCACGTCAAGCCCGTGTTGCACGATCAATGGCTGGCAAGGGGTGACGGTGTCCGGCCTGAGCGCTGGCGTACAGACCTACACCATCAGCGGCATGACTTCGGCCAACTGGGCTGACTGGAACAGCAGTCAGGCGAACTGGACCGGGTCGATCAATGTTCCGGGCTCATCCGTCGGCAATGTGCCCGAGCCGACGTCTGTTGCATTGGCAGGCTTGGCATTGCTGGGCTTGGCTCTCTCGCGTCGCCAGCGGACCTGAACTGATTGCAGACAGACAAACAATCGCGCCACGGCGCGATTGTTTGTTTTGGCAGCCTCGAAATGCCTCCGCCCGGGTCTGAAATCCACTGAGGCGCGCTGCAACGACCGGTAGGGTCAGACGCGCCCCATCACCGGCAGGCTGGCCCCGGTGACCGCCGAGGCCTCGTCGCTCAGCAGGAAGGCGATCACGCGCGCCAGCTCCTCGGTGCTGACCCACAGGGCCGGGTCGGCATCGGGCATGTCGGCGCGGTTGGCCGGCGTGTCCAGCACGCTGGGCAGCACCGCGTTCACGCGCAGTCCGCGCGCCTTGAACTCTTCGGCCAGCGCCTCGGTGAGCCGGGCCACACCGGCCTTGGCCGCCGCGTAGGCGCCCATGCCCAGGCCGGCCTTCTGCGCCGCCGCCGCGCCCACGTTGACGATGGCCGCGCCGGGCTGGCCCAGCAGCAGCGGCAAGGCCGCCTGGCTGGCCAGCAAGGCGCTGCGCAGGTTCATCTGGTACTGCTGGTCCCAGGTGGCGGCCTGTCCGCCGGCCGCGGCTTCGATCTTTTGCCAGGCAAAACCACCGGCCACGTTGACCAGGCCGTCCAGCCCGCCCAGCGCCGCAGCGGCGTGCAGCAGAGCGGCCTGGGCCGAGGGCTCGTCGGCCAGATCGACACCGCCCACCACCTCGGCGCCCGCCGGGGCCGGGTGTTCCGGGCTGGCGGCATGGCGGTCCAGCAGCGCCACCCGCGCACCGCGCGCGGCCAGCAACTGCCCGAGCTGCAGGCCCAGGCGGCCCAGGCCGCCGGTGACGGCGATGCGGCGGCCTTGCAGGCCGCTGGGAGCGAAATCCTTCATCGAGGCCAGCTCCTTCAGCGCGGGTCGTCGGCGTGGATGTGCAGCGCCTCGAGGAAGCGCGACACCATGTTGTAGGCGGCGATGGTGGCCGCCACTTCCACCGCGCCGCGTTCACCCAGGGCGGCGCGCACGGCTTCCATGATCTCGGGCGCGAAATGGATCTCGCGCGTCATCGCGTCGGTCAGGCGCAGCACGGCCCGTTCGGTCGCGTCGAAGAGTGCACTGTCCTGCCAGTTTTCCAGCGCGTCCAGCTGCGCCTGCGTCATGCCTTCCTTCAGCGCGATGGGCGCGTGCTGGAAGGCCTCGTAAGGCGCGCCGTTGAGCACGGCCACGCGCATGATGACCATCTCGCGCAGCGCGCCGCTGATCTTCAGCTTCTGCCGCACCGCCGTGAGGTAGTTCAGCCAGCCTTCGGCCAGCGGCGGGCTGTGCAGCAGCATCTGGTAGAGGTGCAGCACGCTGCCGCGCTCGGCGACGATGCGCTGCACCAGCGGTGCGGCTTCGGGGTGGTTCAGGTCGGCGTAGGGGAGGCGGGCCATGGCGGAGCTTGGGTTGGAGAGCGGGGGTGGCTGTGCCGGCGCGGCGTGCCGCAGGTCATTGCGGTGCGATGCTCGCACAGCCGGCGCTGGGTGCCGATGACGCGGCTGCGGGCGCCCGGCCGGCGTGTCGCAGCCGGCTGTCACCTGCGCCGGCGCCGCGCTCAGCCGCGCTTGCGGAACACCACCACATGCTGCCACGGCAAGGTGCTGACGGTGCGCTCCCAGTCCAGTGCGAAGGCGGCGGCCTCGCGCCGGATCTGCGCTTCGCTCATCTTGTGCAGCGCCTTGATCGGCACCCGTGGGTCTTCGGCCTTGTATTCGACGAAGACGAGGCGACCGCCGGGCTTGAGCGCCTTCATCACGCTGGACAGCACCTCGTTGGGGAAGGCCAGCTCGTGATAGACGTCGACCAGGATGGCCAGGTCCACCGCGCCCGCCGGCAGCTTCACGTCGTCCACGGCGCCCAGGCGCGGCTCGATCTGCGTCAGGCCGCTGCGCCGCACGCTGGCCTGCAGCAGGCTCACCATTTCGGGCTGCACGTCGACGGCCCAGACCTTGCCGCCCGGCATCACCGCGGGCGCCATGCGCCGCGCCAGGTAGCCGGTACCGGCGCCGATGTCGGCCACCACCATGCCCGGCTGCAGGGCCAGCGCAGCCAGCAGCAGGTCGGTGCGTTCTTCGCGCTCCCGCTCCTGGCGCTCCAGCCAGGCCGCACCCTGCCAGCCCATCACCGCCGCGATCTCACGCCCCATGTAGCGCTTGCCGATGCCGTCGGCGCTGGCCGGCACGGCGCTGTAGCGTTCGGCAAAAGCCGCAGGCTGTGCCAGCGCAGTGCCGGCCGCCAGCAGCAGCAGGGCGCCCGTCGCCCACCGCGCCAGCACGCGCTTCACCGCACCGCCAGCCAGACCTCGTTGCGGCGCATGAACCACGGCGTCATGGGGCCGTTGTAGCGCGCCAGCACCGGCTGGCCTTCGCTGACCAGGCCGGCAGCCGCGAGCGCCACCTGCAGCTTGCCGAGCTGTTCGTCATAGTTGGCCTGCGACCAGGTGCCGGAGTAGCGGATCGCCGCGCGCAGGGCCGCGGGTTCTTCGCGCAGGCGCACCCGCGCGTCCAGCGGCTCGGGCGCGGTGGCCAGCGTCACGTCTTTCGGCAGCACGAACTGCACCCGCATGCCGCCGGCCACGGCGGCCTGCGTCACGGGGGCGGTCATCGCCATCTTCACGGGCTCGGCACTCTGCGTCACCGGTGCCGTCATCTCCAGCTTCCGCTGGCCCTTGTTCTTGCCGAAGATGTAGCCGGCCAGGATGGGAAAGGCCTGGTTGCCGGCTTCGGCGGCGGTGGCGTCCAGCACCACCTCCGCCACCACGTAGGCGGGGTAGCGGCGCAGTTCGATGTCGGCACCGATCTGCCGCACGACCTCGTAGCTGGGTTCTTCGACAGCCTGGATCGCGGGCGGTGTCATGGCAAGCAGCAAAGGCAGGAGGAAGCGTCGCATGGGCGCGAGCTTACGGGCGCCGGCCCGCGGCGTGTGCGGGCAGGGTCTTGGCCTGACGGCGGGGCGGGGTCATCCGTCCGACCCCTTCGATGACCGACAGGCCTGACCCCCGAGCCGGCGTCAAGGCGTCCCGGCGCGGGGCTGCCGACCTGCCATGCATGAAAGATGCGGCCAGTGGCCACCCGCCGGGGCCGGGCCTGGGGCGGGCCGCTGGGGCAGAGCCGATGTGCGCCGGCGCGCCGCCGGGACACAATGCGCGCTGCAAGCGCAGCCCGAAACGATCACTCCACATGCACGGCATCGACAACTCACGACGCGCGCGGGCTGCCCTGCCCGGCCAGGACGGCCGCCGCGGCGGCACGCCATGAGCGCCGCCGCCTTCGCGCTGCGCGGCGAGCACATCACCCTGGACGCGTTGCTGAAGGCCACGGGCCTGGCCAGCAGCGGCGGCGAGGCCAAGGTCTTCATCACCGAAGGCCGGGTGCAGGTGAACGGCGAGGTCGAGACCCGCCGCGGCCGCAAGCTGCGTGCCGGTGACCTGGTGGCGCTGGGCGACGCCCACGTGCAGTTGCAGGCGGGCGCGCCGGCCTAGGCACCGGCCGAGGCGGGACAATGCGCTGATGGACTACCCCCGCTACGACCCCGCCTCGCCGCTGACCCCGCTGCAGCCCGCCGAACTCGACGCGCTCGACCGCCTGCTGCAGACCCTGCAGACCACAGGCCCGGACGGCGTGATGAGCCTGGACGGCGTGGACGGCTACCTCACGGCGCTGGCTGCCGGCCCCGCCGAACTGCTGGCCACGCTGCCCACTGCCGAATGGCTGCCGCTGGTGTGGGGCGGCGATGGCCCCGAGGGCAACGAAGGCGCCGAGCCCTTCGCCAGCAAGCGCCAGCGCAAGGCCACGGTGGTGCAGTTGCTGCGCCACCTGCGCCACGTCGCCGAAGCCCTGCAGCACCCCGACAGCTGGGAGCCCATCTTCAGCATCGCTGAAAAGGGCGCCGACGAGTTTGCCGACGCCAGCGACTGGTGCACCGGCTTCCTGCAGGCCGTGGACCTGGTGCCGAGTGCCTGGGATGGCGTCTGGGACGACCCCGCCGTGGCCCCGCTGCTGCAGCTGGGCGGTGGCCTCGAAGGCGTGCCCACGCCCGGCATGGATGCCGAAGGCGAGGCCGTGGATGTCGACGACCCGGCCGACATCGACCGCCTGAGCCGCGCCGTGCCCGAGGCCGTGCTGCGCCTGCGCGCGCGCCTCACCAGAAGCGTGGAAGCAGCACCACCGCCCAGGTGAAGGGCACGCCCAGCAGCGCCAGCATCACCGCGGCGCTGCCCAGGTCCTTGGCGCGGCCCAGCAGGACCTGGTGCTCCAGCGAGATGGCGTCGGCCAGGGCTTCGATGGCCGAGTTCAACAGTTCCACCACCAGCACCAGCACGATGCTGGCCACCATGGCCAGCAACTGCCAGCGCCCGGGCGCCAGGAAGGGCGCGGCCAGCAGCAGCGGCACGCCCAGCAGCAGTTCCTGACGGAAGGCAGCCTCGAAGCGCACGGCCGCGCGCAGCCCGGCCCACGAATGGCGCATGGCTCGCGCCACACGGCCCAGGCCGCCGCGGCTCTTGTAGCTGGAAGGGGCGGGCTCTGCGGCCGGCGAGGGCGTCGGTTTCATCGTGCGTCCGTCTGAGGGGTGGTGGAAAGCGGGGTGGCCGGCGCGGCGAGCTGCAGTTCCAGCGCAAAGCCGTCGGCGCTGGGCAGCAGCCGCAAGCGCCCGCCATGCGCGCGCGCCACGAGGTCTGCCAGCATCAGGCCCAGGCCGGTGCGGCCCTGGTAGTCCTGGTGGTCCAGCGCGTCCTGCCAGGCCTGCCGGCGCGTGGCATCGGCGCCTTCGCCGTTGTCGTGCAGGCGCAGCACCTCGGGCGCCGGCGTGCTGATGTGCACCCTGCGTGCACCATGGCGCCGGGCGTTGTCCAGCAGGTTCAGCAGCGCGGCGGTGAGGAGGTCGGCGTCGCCACTGAGCGCGTGGCTGGCCTGCACGTCCACGCTCAGGCCTTCGGGCGCCAGGCGTTCAAGCAGGGCCGGCAGGTTCAAGGGCTGGCGTTGCAGTTCCACGCCGCTGCGAAACAGCGCCAGCAGACCCACCACCACACGCTGCAGCCGGGTGGCGGCACTGCGCACCCGCTGCAAGCGCGGCAGCAGCGGTTCCGGCGCCTCGCGCAGCGCCACGGCCAGCTGCGCGTCGATGCCTGCCAGCGGCGTGCGCAGCGCGTGGGCCGCGTGGGCGGTGAAGGCGCGCTCCTGCGCCACGCGCTGCACCAGCCGGCCGGCCAGCGCGTCGATGGCCTGGTGCACGGCTTGCAGTTCGGCGTGAGTGGCCGGGCCCAGCGTGGCGCCGGGCTGCAGCGGGTCGTGCGCGGCCAGGCGCTGCGACAGGTCCTGCAGCGGCGCCAGCTCCTGGCGCACGCGCACGCGCAGCCACAACAGCCCCAGCAGGCCCGTCGGCAGGCCGGCCAGCAGCACGGCAAAGCCCAGTTCGGCCATGGCCTCGCCGCGCTCGCGGGTGGTCTGGGCCACGTACAGCAGCTGGCTGCCTTGGCCCAGTGCGACGCCATACACGCGCCAGCTGGGCAGGCTGCTGAAGCCCGGCCGCGGCGTGGCCTGCAGCGGCGTGGCGGGCGCCGCCATCGAATGCCGCAGCACCACGGCCGGGCCGTCGTGGCTGACCAGTTGCCAGACAAACCGCCGGTCGCCGGCCGCCTCCATGCCTTCAGGGCCGCTGGCCGGGCTGGCGGGCGCAGCGCTGCGCAGCGGGCCCACCAGCACCTCCGCCGCGGCTTGCAGGGTGTCGTCCAACAGCTCGTCGGTTTCTTCGCGCACCGCCAGCCACACCGCCAGCGCCAGTGCGCCGCACCACAGCAGCGCCCACAAGCTCAGGGCGCGCAGCAGGCGGCTGCGTATCGAACGCACGGGAGGGCTCCGATTCATGGCGCCGCAGCCCCGGCCATCGGCATGCGGTAGCCCAGGCCGCGCACGGTTTCCACCAGGTCACGGCCCAGCTTGCGGCGCAGGCTGCTGACATGCACCTCCAGCGCGTTGCTGGCCAGGCTGGCATCCAAGCCCAGCACCAGGCCCTCCAGTTCGGTCTTGGCGACGATGCGGCCGGCGCGCAGCGTCAGCGCCTCCAGCACCGCCCATTCACGGGCGGTCAACGCCACACGCACGGCACCCAGCCAGGCGCAGCGGGCCTCCAGGTCCACGGCCACCTCGCCGAATTGCACCTGGGCCGTGGCAGCGCCTGCGCTGCGGCGGCACACCGCGCGCAGGCGCGCGGCCAACTCTTCGGGCGCGAAGGGCTTCACCAGGTAGTCGTCGGCGCCGCCGTCCAGGCCGTGAAGACGGTCGGCCAGCAGGTCGCGCGCGGTCAGCATCAGGGCCGGCGTGCGGGCACCACGGCGGCGCTGTGCGCGCAACCATGCGAGGCCCGAGCCGTCGGGCAGCTGCCAGTCCACCAGCCAGGCGTCGAAGGCCTCGCCGCGAAAGGCGTCGATGTCGCGGAGCCTGTGTACCCAGTCCACCACATGGCCGTCGGCGCGCAGGAAATCGCGCAGGCCTTCGCCCAGCAGTTCGTCGTCTTCGATCAGCAGCAGTCGCATCTGGGCAGGGTGGGCGCGCAGGCGGGGCGGGCCCGGCCTCGCGCTGCCCTCACGGTAGCACCGCTGCGCCGCACCGGCCTTCAGGTGGCCTTCAGGCGCGGGAACTTCAATGCCGGCATGCCAGCACACGCGCCATCCGTCACGCCTGCCACCGCGCCCGCCGTCACCTCCAAGGTCAGGCCGGCTGCTGCCCCGGGCGCAGCGCAGGCGCTGTCTTTCACGATGGCCATGGAGCCGCTGATGCTGGCGGCCAGCCTGTTCTGGGCCGTGGGCGCGAACCGGCTGTTCTTCGCTGCGGCGCTGAAGGATCGCGCCTTCACGCAGCCCGGCACCTGGGGCTTTGCACTTGCGCTGTTGCTGATGCTGACGGCATTGAACTTCCTGCTGCTGTCGCTGCTGTGCACGCGCCACACCGTCAAGCCGGTGCTGGCTGTCCTGACCGTCGCCACGGCGCTGGCCTGCCACTTCATGCAGAGCTACGGCGCCTACCTCGACCCGGCCATGATGCGCAACGTGCTGCGCACCGACGTGGCCGAGGCGCGCGAGCTGTTCTCCTGGACGCTGCTGCCGCACCTGCTGCTGCACGCGGTGCTGCCGCTGGCCCTGCTGTGGCGCGTGCGTGTCGCGCCCCGGTCCTGGGGCCGTGCTGCGGGGCTGCGCCTGGCCGGTGTGGCCCTGGCCCTGCTGCTGCTGGTGGGCGCGCTCTGGAGCATCTTCCAGCCCTTCGCGTCCATGATGCGCAACCACAAGGAGATGCGCTACCTGGCCACGCCGGCCAACCTGCTGTGGTCCAGCGCGGCGGTGGGCGTGGCCCAGGCCCGTGGCGCGGCCCAGCCTCGCCAGCCCATCGGCCTGGACGCCAGGCCCGGCCTGGCCATGGCCCAGCGCACGCGCCCGCTGGTGCTGGTGATGGTGGTGGGCGAAACCGCGCGTGCCGCCAACTGGGGCCTGAACGGCTATGCGCGCCAGACCACGCCCGAGCTGGCTGCGCTGGCGGCGCAGCCCGCCCGATCGGGCCCCTGGCCCGGGCCGGCACCCGCAGCGCTCGGCCGGCCCGGCACGCTGCTGAACTTTCCCGATGCCACCGCCTGCGGCACCAACACCGAGACCTCGGTGCCCTGCCTGTTTGCACCCGTGGGCCGGCGCGACTATGACGAGACGCGCATACGCGGCAGCCAGTCGTTGCTGCACGTGCTGGCGCGCGCCGGGGTGGCCGTGCACTGGCGCGACAACCAGTCGGGCTGCAAGGGCGTCTGTGAAGGCCTGCCGCAAGACGAGGTGAGCTCGCTGCGCCTGCCCGGCCTTTGCAAGGACGGCCGCTGCCTGGACGAGGGCCTGCTGCACGGACTGGACGAGCGCCTGGCGGCCCTGGCCGCTGCCGCCAAGGGCGGCGCCGGCACGCCCGCGCCGACGCAGATGCTGGTGCTGCACATGCTGGGCAATCACGGGCCTTCGTACTTCCGCCGCTACCCGCCGGCGTTTGCGCGCTTCCAGCCGGCCTGCACCTCGGACGAGCTGCAGCACTGCAGCCCGCAGGAGATCGTCAACGCCTACGACAACGCCCTGCTCTACACCGACCACCTGCTGGCCAGCCTGGTGGCCAAGCTGCAGGCCGCCGCGGGCGAGGTGGATGCCGTGATGCTCTACGTCTCGGACCACGGCGAGTCGCTGGGCGAACACCGCCTCTTCCTGCACGGCCTGCCCTGGGCGATTGCGCCCGACACGCAGAAGCGGGTGCCGATGACGATGTGGTTCAGCGCCGGCGCGCCCCAGGCCCTGGGCCTGGACCTGCCCTGCATGGCACGCCGCAGCGCGGCGCCTGTGGCCCACGACCACGTCTTTCACACCGTGCTGGGCCTGCTGGACGTGCGGACCGCGCTGCACGAGCGCACGCTCGACCTGGGCCAGGGCTGCCGCAAGCTGCCCCCACCGTGACGGCCCCGGGCGGCGCGCGGCGCGACTTCGCCACCACCCTGGCCGCCCTGGCGGCGCTGCTGGCCTGGGACGGCTCCGGCGCCGACCTTGCCGTGACACGGCTGTTCGGCACGCCGGGCGGCTTTGCCTGGCGCGACAGCCTGTGGACGGCCACCGTGCTGCACGACGGCGGCCGGCTGCTCGCCTGGGCCCTGCTGCTCGCACTGGTGGTGGCGGCCTTGCGAGCCCCCGGGCGCGCCGCGCCGTCCGCCGCCGCAGGCGCAGCACCGGGACGCGCCGAACGCTGGCGCTGGCTGGGCGTGATCCTTGGCTGTGTGCTGCTGGTGCCGCTGGTCAAGCGGCTGTCCAGCACCAGCTGCCCCTGGGACCTGGCCGAATTCGGCGGCACGGCGCGCCAGGTCTCGCACTGGGCGCTGGGCTCGTTGGACGGCGGCCCGGGGCACTGCTTCCCTTCCGGCCATGCGGTGGCGGCCTTCGCCTTTTTCGGCCTGTACTTTCAATGGCGCGGCCACGACGCGCGCCGCGCACGGCTGTGGCTGGGCCTGGTGCTGGGCGCCGGGCTGTTGTTCGGCACGGCACAGCTGGCGCGCGGCGCGCACCACGCCAGCCACACGCTGTGGTCGGCCTGGCTGTGCTGGGCGCTCAGCGCCGCGGCTGCGGCCCTCTTCCAGCACAGCGCACGGCCCGCCGGGGCGCCGCCCGGGTTGCACAATGGACGATCCACACCGAGGACGCTGCCATGAACCAGCCCGCTGCCGGCCCGCACTTGCACCACGCGGCAGACCACGCGAAAGACCACGCGCAAGCCACGCCGCGCTGGCAGCACGACGGCGTGCGTGTGGTGCCTGCCGGGCAGCTGGACGGCAACACCGCGCAGACGCCCGGCATGGACCGCAAGGCCGCCATCAACTTCGCGCGCGTGGGCGCGCAGAAACTGTGGGCCGGCACCGTGCACATCCACCCCGACGCCAAGACCGGCGCCCACCACCACGGGCCGCTGGAGAGCGTCATCTACGTCATCAGGGGCCGCGCGCGCATGCGCTGGGGTGCAGCGCTGGAATTCACCGCCGAGGCCGGCCCGGGCGATTTCATCTACGTGCCGCCTTTTGTGCCGCACCAGGAAATCAACGCCAGCGCCACCGAAACCCTGGAATGTGTGCTCTGCCGCAGCGACGGCGAGGCGGTGGCGGTGAACCTCGACATCACCCCGGTGGAAGCACCCACCACCGTGGCCTGGGTGGACCCCACGCACCCGGCCGCGGCGCCGCGCTGAACATGGCCGCCGCCTCCGCTGCCTGCGCAGCCCTGAACGACCCGCGTGCCTTCCTGCGCCGCCTCTACGACGCCGCGGTGCAGCGCGCGCTGCCGGCGCTGAACACCGCCGCCCACCTGCCCGCACCGCCCGACATCAGCGGCCCGCGCCAGGGCCGCACCGTGGTCATCGGCGCCGGCAAGGCCGGTGGCGCCATGGCCGCCGCGGTGGACGCCCTCTGGCCCGCACAGGCGCCGATGTCGGGCCTGGTGGTCACGCGCTACGAACACATCCCGCCGGCCTACAAGGCCAGGCCGGGCCGCATCGAGGTCGTGGAAGCGCGCCACCCGGTGCCCGACGAGGCCGGCATCCGGGCCGCGCAGCGCATCGCCGCGATGGTGCAGGGCCTCGGCAAGCACGACCTGGTGCTGTGCCTGGTCAGCGGCGGCGGCTCGGCCCTGCTGTCGATGCCCGCACCCGGCCTGACGCTGGCCGACAAGCAGGCCATCAACCAGGCCTTGCTGAAAAGCGGCGCAGCGATCGACGAGATGAACTGCGTGCGCAAGCACCTCAGCGCCATCAAGGGCGGGCGCCTGGCGGCGATGTGCGCGCCGGCGCGCGTGGTGACGCTGCTGATCAGCGACGTGCCCGGTGACGCCCCCGAGGTCATCGCCAGCGGCCCGACCGTGCCCGACGCCAGCACCTGCGCCATGGCCCTGGCCATCTGCCGGCGCTACGGCATCACGCTGCCCGCGGCGGCCCTGGCCGGGCTGGAAAGTGGCGCCTTCGAAACGCCCAAGCCGGGTGACGCCCTCTTCGACGGCCATGCGGTACACATGCTGGCCACGCCGCAGCAGGCCCTGGAAGCCGCTGCCGAGGTGGCGCGCGCGGCGGGCGTGCAGGCCCACATCCTGAGCGACGAGATGGAAGGCGAAAGCCGCGAAGTGGGCAAGGTGCAGGCCGCGCTGGCGCGCGCGGCGGCACGGCGTGATGCCCCCTTCGCCAAGCCCTGCGTGATTCTCTCGGGTGGCGAAACCACGGTCACGGTGAAGCACAAGCCCGCCCCGGGCCAGCCCGCAGGCAAGGGCGGCCGTGCCACCGAATTCCTGCTCGGCTGCGCCATCGCGCTGCAGGGCGAGCCGGGTGTGCACGTGCTGGCCGCCGACACCGACGGCATCGACGGCATGGAAGACAACGCCGGCGCCATCGTCACGCCCAGCACCCTGGCCCGCGCCGCCGCGATGGGCATGAAGCCCGCTGACTACCTCGACCGCAACGACGCCTACGGCTTCTTTGCGGCGCTGCAGGACCTGGTGGTGCCGGGGCCCACCTTCACGAACGTGAACGACTTTCGCGCACTGCTGGTGGCCTGAGACGGCGCTCGCGCCCCAGGGCCCTCGGGCCGAGGATGGCCCGCCGCCGCTAGGTCGACCGGGGTCTCAGGCGCTGCCGAACTGCAATGAGAACTTCAGCAAGGTCTGGCGCTTCCACGGGGTTCCGCCCACCCGGTCGGTGCCCCGGACGTGAGCCAGCGACACCGCCCCCTTGCTGCCGGAAACCGTGAACGGAAACTTCAGTTCCGCCACGCCCAGCGTGTAGTCCTCGGGCCTGAAGTCGCCCGAGGCCTGCGTCTCCCACTGCCGCCGCACCGAGACGTCGAGAATGGCCCATCGCGCCGCATCTTTGACCAAGTCGAAGGCCAGGTCCGCGCCAACAAAGAGGCCGCCGTAGCTGCCGTTCCTGGCGTCTGCGCCCTGGTTCCCCCGGCTGCTGGTGCGGTAGACACCCAGAAACGGGAAAGGCTTCAGCTGGAAACCCGGCCCGAACACCTTCAGGGCCTGCAGGTCGAAAGTCGACACCGCGCTGAAGGCCGACTCATCGCCACCGGTCAGCCTGTTGCGACGCCGCTCCACGGCCGCGCGGCTGGCCATGTGCGTGTCGGCACCCCAGTCCATGACATGCCGGCCACCCAGCGCGAGCAGATGCTTGTCGACGCGCTTGTCCCCCGCGACCGTGTTCTTGTTGATGCCCAAGGCCAGGTCCCACTGCAAGCTGCCCGCTGCGGCGGAAAACTGCGCCGGCGGCGCCCAGAACAAGGCGGCCGCCACGGCCACGCTGCTGCCCTTTGCGGCGTCGTCCAGGTAGGAAAGCTCGGCGGCTTCGGCCCTGGACTTGGCGTCAGTGCCCTTGCCGAGCGCAAGCCCCTGCGCCAGCACGGGGGCCGAAAGGGCCGTCGTCAGCAGCCACAGGGCGCACAGCGCCGATGAGGTGGCGCTGCGCTTCATGGCTGCGCCCGCTTGAAGACCTCGTCGATGATCCAGCTCATCTTCTTCGCGACCCAGCTCGCGGCCTCGCTGGGCTTGACCAGCACCGGCTGCTTCGCGCTGCGAACGATGATGCTGTTGTACTTGTTGACGTAGGACTCGGCCTCGATGGGCCGGATGCCGATGTCGTTCAGCGTCGAGCCCGAAGCTTCCGCCTGCTCGAGCTGCCACAGGTGCAGCCAGGTGTCGGCGTCCCAGACCGACAGCAGTTCGCTGCGCACCTGGGCCTTCGTGAGCACCAGGTGATCCGCGGCGGCCAGGGCCTGCGGCAGCGCCTTGCCGGATTTGCCGGGCTTCCTTGCAGCGTTGGGCTTCTTGGTGGACATGCACGCTCCTGATGGCACTGTGACCGGGATGCTAGACAAGGCCGTGGAGGCCGTCGTCGTCACTCATGGGGATCGGCGGGCTCGAACGCATAGCGCACGCCCAGCTGCCTGCGCATCGCATCGAGGGTCTGCACCAGCGCCAGGGTCTCGCGGTGCGGCATGCGCGGGCTTTCCACCAGGCCCTCGCGCACGCAGCGCACGACCTCGCGCACCTCGCCTTCGAAGCCGTTGATCTCGAAGGGCCGCTCGGCCTGCACGGGCTCGTGGCCAGCCTGCAGCAGCTGCGCCTGCGTGGCTTGCCAGAAGTGCTGCGGCACGACGATGCTGCCGTGTTCACCGTGCAGCTGCAGGCTGTTGGCGGCCTGGGTGTCGAAGGCGCAGAACATCTGCGCCACGGCACCGCCTTCGAACACCAGCTGCGCGCTGACCCGCTGGTCCACGCCGCTGGGGGCCTGCACGCCGTGGCAGAGCAGATGCCGCAGCGGCGGGCAGGCGCCCAGGTTTTGCTCCAGTGCCCAGCGGCTGAGCGCCAGGTTGTAGATGCCGATGTCGAGCAGCGCACCGCCGGCCTGGGCGGGGTCGAAGCAGCGGTGCTGCGCGTCGTAGGGCAGGTGGAAGGCGAAGCTGCTGTGCACCGCCCGCAGCGCGCCGATGCGGCCGCTGCGCAGCCATGCACCCACCTCGTCATAGAGCGGCAAGAAGCGCGACCACAGTGCTTCCATCAGGAAGACACCACGTTCGCGCGCCAGCGCCACCAGCGCTTCGGCCTCGGCCGCCGTGGGCACCAGCGGCTTTTCGCACAGCACCGGCAGGCCGGCCTGCAGGCAGGCGCGCACGGCGCTGCCGTGAAAGGCATGGGGCGTGGCGATGTAGACGGCGTCGAGGTCGCCACGCGCCAGCAGCGCCGGCACCGAGGCGGCCACCGCCACGGCGGGTGCGCCGTCGCGTGTCCAGGCCCGGGCAAAACTGCGGCTGCGTTCGTCGCTGCGGCCGGCCACGGCCACCAGGTGCATGCCGGGCAGGCGGTGCACGGCCTCGGCAAAGCGGTGGGCGATCTGCCCCGGGCCGATGAGGCCCCAGCGGAAATCCGGCGTGCTCATCCGGCCTTCAGCGCTCAGGGCCCGAGGTCCAGGCCGGCAGGCGGAAGTCGGTGGCCAGCGCCAGCGCGCGCAGCCCGAAGGCCGTGCCGGCGGCCAGCAGCACGGCCGCGCTGTCGTGCAGGCCCAGCGTGCGCGCGCCCACCAGCACCCAGCCGCCGACGAAGGCGCAGACGGCATAGGGCCGATGGTCGCGGAAGGCGCTGGGGATCTCGTTGCAGACGATGTCGCGCAGCACGCCGCCGAAGGTGGCCGTCACCACGCCCATCAGCACCGCCACGATGGCCGGCAGGTCCTGCGCCAGCGCGAGCTGCGTGCCGCCGGCGCTGAACAGGCCCAGGCCCAGCGCGTCGGGCCACTGCATGGCGCGTTCGGTGGGCGCGAAGTGGCGGCCGCGCAGCAGCAGCATGGCCGCCACGCACAGCGCCAGCAGCACCCACAGCCACACCGCGTGCTCGACCCAGAAAAACGGCCGGCGGTCCAGCAGCACATCGCGCAGCGTGCCGCCGCCGAATGCGGCCAGGCCGGCGACCACGCACACGCCCACCGCGTCCAGCCGCTTGCGCGCCGCCTCCAGCAGGCCCGACAGCGCGAAGGCGATGGTGGCCGTGGCCTCCAGGGTGGTCAGCAACAGCTGCAGCAGGGCGGGTTCGCGCATGGCGGCAGCTTAGCCCGAGCGGCGCGCGGCCTTTGCGGCGGCGGGCGCCGCCTCACCACTTGCAGCTGCTGTCGGCCTTCAAGGCCTGCGCCGCGAGGGGCACCACGGCCAGCAGCCCGGCGCCGCGGTAGGCGTCCTTGCAATCCTGCTTGGCTGATTTCGCGATGTCCCGGCCCAGCTTCTCGTCCACCTCGGGCGGGCGTGGCAGCACCGGCAGCATGCCGGCCCCGCGCCCGCGCGAGAGTTCGCCACCGCGCGGTCGCGACAGCTGCAGGTTCAGCCGCGGCGGCGCGCTGGCGGCGGCAGCCGGCGTGGCGACATCCACGCCCAGTCGGCTGCCGGCATCGGGCGCGCCGGGGCTGAAGGCCGCTGGCGGCAGGCTGGGCGTGGGCGTCGGCCGTGCCGCAGGGGCGGTGGCGGCCGCCGGCGGCGGTGCGGCAGGCGTGCTGGGGGCGGGGCTCGTGGCCGCCGGCGTGCTGGCGACCGGCGGCGTGGGGGCCGGCGCGTTGGCAGCCGGCGCCATGTCGGCAGGCAGGCTCGGAGCGGGCGCCATGGAAGCAGGCGCTTCCGCAGCGGGCGCCATGGCCGCCGGCACTGCCGGCAGCGGCGCCGGCAGCGGCAAGGCAGCAGGCGCCTGCAGTGCCGGCAGCGGTGCCGTCACGGGCAGGGCCGGGGCCAGGGGTGCGAAATCGGCGGCCACGGGCGGCAGCCCCCGCTGCAGACGGGGCGTGAGCGCCTGCGGCACCGGCAAGGCAGCAGGGGCCGCGACGGGCGTGGCCAGGGCCGGCAGCGCTGTGGCGCCAGACTCCGGCGCCAGGGCCGGCAGTGCCGTCGCGGTGGCCGGCGCGGGCGGGGCCGCCGACAGGCGGGGCAAGGGCGGCGCGGCCACCTCGGCGGGCGCAGGGGCTGGTGCCGGGCTTGGTGCCGGGCTTGGCGCCGGGCTCGGCGCCTCCAACCCGGCCGGCGCGGGCCGGGCCTGTGCGCTGTCGTCGACCACACGCCCGGGCGGTGGCGGTGGCAGCTCGGGCGTGTCGGCGGGCTGCGGGGTCGCGGCCCAGCGGCCCAGTTGCGCGGCGCCCGGCGTGGGCGGCGCGGCCACCGCCTGCTCACGCACCACACCGCCCCAACGCGGCAGCGTGGCGCTGCCTGTGGCGCCTTCGGCCGGTGCGGGCAGCGGCGGTGCCGTCTGCTCGGTGGCGCCCGGGGTTTCAGGGCCCTGCAGCGTGATGTTCAGGCTGCCGGCCACCCCCTGGCCCGGCGCTGCCGTGCCGCCGGGGGCATTGCCCAGCATCAGCACCAGCCACACGTGCAGCAGCAGCGCCAGCAAGAGGCAGCGCTTCATGGTCGGCGACATCGCGGGCTCGTGCACGGCCAGCGGGGGCGGTGCCGGCCACACGGCTGCAGGCCGCGACACCACCAGCTTCAGGTGGGGCGCGACGGGGGGCAGTTGAAGGGCGTGGGCGGCCATGGTGCAGCCCGCACACCTTCGCAGGCAGCCCGGGGGCTGTCAACGCCCCGATCCTGCGAACTGGCCTGCTTTCGCCCGGCACTTCGGCCGGGCGGGCGCGGCCTCGGGTCTAATTCATGGCGAACGGCATGCCGAACGTCCCGCCCAGCCCCAGACCACTCCCTTGCAGCCCATGAACCAGCTCGACCAGCTCAAGCAGCACACCACCGTCGTGGCCGACACCGGCAACTTCCACCAGCTGGCGGCCTTTGCGCCACAGGACGCCACCACCAACCCCAGCCTCATCCTGAAGGCCGTGCAGCAGCCCGAGTACGCGCCGCTGCTGCAGGCCACCGTGGCCGCGCACGCCGGCGCGCCGCTGGCGCACATCGTCGACGAGGTGCTGGTGCGCTTCGGCCTGGAGATCCTGAAAGTCGTGCCCGGCCGCGTCAGCACCGAGGTGGACGCACGCCTGAGCTTCGACACCGCAGCCACCGTGGCGCGCGCGCTGCACCTGATCGGCCTGTATGAAGCCGCCGGCATTGCGCGCGAGCGGGTGCTGATCAAGATTGCCGCCACCTGGGAAGGCATACGCGCGGCGGAGTTGCTGGAACGCCAGGGCATCCGCTGCAACCTCACGCTGCTGTTCGCCTTCTGCCAGGCCGTGGCCTGCGGCGACGCCGGCGTGCGCCTGATCAGCCCCTTTGTCGGCCGCATCTACGACTGGCACAAGAAGCAGGCCGGCGCGAACTGGAACGAAGCCGCCAACGCCGGCGCCAACGACCCCGGCGTGAAGAGCGTCACCGCCATCTTCAACCACTACAAGCACCACGGCATACCCACCCAAGTGATGGGTGCCAGCTTCCGCAACGTGGGCCAGATCACCGCGCTGGCGGGCTGCGACCTGCTGACGATCAGCCCCGAGCTGCTGGCCCAGCTGCAGGCCTCGGAAGCGCCGCTGAGCCGCGCGCTGGACGCCGGCGCCGCGCGCGCGCTGGCGCTGCCGGCCGTGCATCTGGATGAAGCGGCGTTCCGCTGGGCGCTGAACGACGACGCGATGGCCACCGAGAAGCTGGCCGAGGGCATCCGCGCCTTCGCGGTGGACGCCGGCAAGCTGGACCAGCTGATCACCGCCGCACGGCCATGAAACGCTGCGACACCACCGCGGCCTGGGCCGCGCTGCAAGGCCACTTCGAAGCCCACGGCCGCGGTTTTGACCTGCGCGAGGCCTTTGCGCGCGACCCCGGGCGTTTTGCCGCGCTGAGCTTCGAGCTGCCCGAGCTGCCGGAACTGTTTGCCGACCTCAGCAAGAACCTGCTGGACACCGCGACGCTGCATTTCCTGCTCGACCTCGCGCGTGAATGCGGCCTGGAAGCGCAGCGCACCGCGATGTTCCGCGGTGAACACGTCAACAGCACCGAAGGCCGCTCGGTGCTGCACACGGCGCTGCGTGCGCCTGCCGGCGAAGGCGCGCACAGCGCCGAGGTGCAGGCGGTGCTGAACGACATGCTGGCCTACGCCGACAGCGTGCGCGGCGACTGGGCCATCACCGACGTGGTGAACATCGGCATCGGCGGCAGCGACCTCGGCCCGCAGATGGTGGTGCGTGCGCTGGACAGCCACACCCAGGCCGGCCAGCGCCTGCATTTCGTGAGCAACGTCGACGGCCACGACCTGGCGCCGCTGCTGCAGCGCCTGGACGCGAAAAAGACGCTCTTCATCATCGCCAGCAAGACTTTCACGACGCAGGAAACCATGGCCAATGCGCAGGCCGCGCGCGACTGGTTCCTCAGCCACGGCGGCCATGCCATCGCCAAGCACTTCGTCGCCACCACCACCAACGTGCAGGCGGCGGCCGAGTTCGGCATCAGCACCACCTTCGGCTTCTGGGACTGGGTGGGCGGCCGCTATTCGCTGTGGAGCGCCATCGGCCTGCCCATCGCCATCGCCATCGGCAGCGAGAACTTCCGCGCGCTGCTCGCCGGCGCGTTTGCGATGGACCGCCACTTCACCGAGGCGCCGCTGGAGAAGAACCTGCCGGTGCTGCTGGGGCTGCTGGACGTGTGGTACCGCAACTTCCACGGCTTCAGCAGCCGCAGCGTGGCGCCCTACCACCAGGGCCTGGCGCGGCTGCCGGCCTACCTGCAGCAGCTGGAGATGGAAAGCAACGGCAAGCGTGTGGACCTGGACGGCCACGCCCTGCCCTTTGCCACCAGCCCGGTGGTGTGGGGCGAGCCCGGCACCAACGGCCAGCATGCCTATTTCCAGATGCTGCACCAGGGCACGGACGTGATCCCGGTGGAGTTCATCGCGGTGAAGACGCCCAGCCACGCCTGGGGGCAGCAGCACCAGAAGCTGCTGGCCAACTGCCTGGCGCAGAGCCAGGCGCTGATGCTGGGCAAGACCGCCGAGCAGGCTCTCGGCGAACACGCACCCACGGCCGCGGCCGACATCGCGCCGGCCGTGCTGGCCCAGCACCGCAGCTTTCCCGGCAACCGGCCCAGCACCACCTTCGTGCTGGACGCGCTGACGCCCAAGAGCCTGGGCGCGCTGATCGCCCTGTACGAACACCGCGTCTTCACCAGCGGCGCCCTCTGGGGCATCAACAGTTTCGACCAGTGGGGGGTGGAACTCGGCAAGGCGCTGTGCAACCAGCTGCTGCCGCGCCTGGCCAGCGGCCACAGCGAGGGCCTGGATGCGTCCACCGCCGGGCTCCTGCAGCGCCTGCGGGCCCAGGCCTGAAGCCCGGCCGATGGGCGACAAGAAATTTGTCTTCGACTTCGGTCGCGTCGTCTTTCGCTGGGAGCCCGAGGCCTTGCTGCGTGAGCGGCTGCCGCAGCGCGCCTTCGACAGCAGCAGCGCCGCGCACTGGGCCGGGTTGATCTTCCAGGGCTACGGCGGCGACTGGGGCAGCTACGACCGCGGCAGCGTCACGCCCGAGGTGCTGGTGCAGCGCATCGCGGCGCGCACCGGCCTGCAGCCGGCCGAAGTGCAGCGTGTGGTGGACGGAGCGCCGCGCGCGCTGACGCCGCTGCCCGACACCGTGGCGCTGCTGCAGCGCCTGCACGCCGCGGGGCGGACGCTGTACTACCTGTCGAACATGCCCGCACCGATGGCCGCCCACCTGCAGGCCACGCACGGCTTCCTGGGCTTGTTCAAGGACGGCGTGTTCAGCGGCCGGGTGGGCCACAACAAGCCCGAGCCGGCGATCTACGAACTGGCCGCCGCGCGCTTTGGCCACCCGGTGCACGAGCTCGTGTTCCTGGACGACCACGCGCCCAACATCGAGGCCGCACGCGCGCTGGGCTGGCACGGGCGCGTCTTCCACAGCGCCGCGCAGGCCGAGGCCGAGATGCGCGCCGCGGGGTGGTGGTGAAGCGCCCGGCCAGCCGGCCGCCTCAGGGCGGCAGCGGCACGCTCACGACCCACAGCCGCCGGTCGAAATCGTCGTCCCAGTTGTAGCCCAGGGCGACCAGCAGCGCGCCGAGGAAAAACTTGTTGTTCCACGGGCCCAGGATCCACTGCTGCTGGCTCTTGATGTCCTGCGGGAACATGTAGAAGGGCTGCTGCGGCCCGTCGCTGCGGCGCGAGGCCGTGGTGTTCTCGCCGCGCGGCGCCGTGAATTGCGGAAAGAGGTCCAGCGTGCGGTAGGCCACGCCCTTGGACAGGCTGGCCACGGCCGGTGTGCACAGCTGCAGGTTGTCGAAGCGCTTGTTCTCGGTGGCGCTGCGCCACAGGCGGATGTCGAAGCTCATGCAGTCGGTGTCGCGCAGCGTGCCCTGGCCCTGGATGGTGTGCACCCCCGGTGTCACCGACTTCACCGTGATGGCCACGCGCGGCCAGCGTTCGGGCTTGTTCGAATTGCTGATGGCGAACTTCTTGAACAGCCCGTCCAGCTCGGTGCCGGCCAGCGGGTTGACGGCGGCGGCCGGCTTGGCCGCCGCCCCGGCGCCGCCGGCGGTGGCCGTGGCGCCGTCGGCGCGTGCACCGGCAGCCAGTGCGCCCAGCAGTCGCTGGCCGAAGGAGGGGGTGGCGGCAGGTACCGATGCGGCGGCCGGGGCTGGTGCGGCGGCGGCAGCAGGTGCAGCGGGTGCGGCGCCCGCGCCACCGCCCGAGGTCTGGCAGCCACTGAGAGCACCCAGGCCTGACAACAGCCAGGCGGCAAGCACAAGAGACGGTCGGGCATTCATCGGCGGTGGTCCTTCTGACGGTCTGCAAACAGGGCTGGCCCTCAGTCTAGGAAGGCCGCAGCGGCCCCGCCTGCGCGGATAACATGGCTTAAGCCTCGTCTGCCGCCGCCTGCCCCAAGACGCCGTGTCTGCACCACCGAACGACAACGCCCCGGCCCCCACACGCCGCCGCCGCACCGTGGTGCTGGACCCCGAGCGCATCCAGGCGCTGCTGGCGCAGGCGCTGGCCGCAGCCCGGCCGTCGCGCGCGCAGGCCGGCGCGCTGCAGCTGCAGCACCTGGCGCTGCTGCAGGCCTACACCGAAGCGGCGCTGCCGGCCGGTGGCCTGGCGTTGGGCAGCGACGGCCGCCCGCGCGACGCCGAACTGCTGCAGCGCCAGGCCGCCGCGCTGGCGCACAACGGCGAAGCCGCCGAGCGGCTGATGTCCAAGCTGCGCCGCAGCCGCCCGATGGACCTGCGCCTGGCCGAGGCGCTGTTGTGGGGGCTGCGTGCGCTGCTGCAGCAGCCCGGGCTGGACCTCGAGCACCTCGGCGCGGTGGAGGCGGCCAGCCACGCCGCGCTGCAGCGCCAGATCCAGGCCATCAAGTCATCGCGCGACGGCATTGCGCACGACATCCTGCAGGCCTTCATCGCCCGTTCGCGCGAGGCCGCGGCCACGGCGGTGGCACTCACCCACTACCGCCGCCACTACGGCCAGCTGCGGCTGTGTGCCGACGCCCACGGCGTGCAGCGCCTGCACCTGGAGCAGGTGAACCGCTACCGCCCGGTGAGCCTGGTGCCCTTCATGGCGCGCCACCGCCTGCGCATGGCGGCCGAGTGGCACCACTGGGCGCGCACCCCGGCGGCCGAGCTGCGCCTGTGGCGGCTGGACAGCCAGGGCCGGCGCGGCACCGAGCGGCGTGTGGCCCTGCACAAGGCGCTGCACGATGGCCTGGTCGTCACCGCGCCCGACCCCGCGCAAGAGCCCGACCTTGAACACGGCCTGCCGCTGCACGACGACCAGGGCCGCCCCTGCCCCTATGAAGTGGAATGGCGTCTGCAGCTGGTGCTGAACGCGGCCGACCGCGACATGCTGGTGAACTACGCGCCGCTGGTGCAGCCCGAGATCGAGGTCGAAGCGGCCGCGCTGCGGCACTTCGAGGTGCAGGTCGGCGATTCACCCGGCCTGCGGCGCACCGCCACGGGCTGGCGCCTGGACCGCACGCTGCTGCCGCGCGAAGTGCTGGCCGTGCGCCTGCGCTGGCGTGGCTTGAGCGACGCCGACGCCTTGACGCTGTCGCCCACCGGCGAGTGGCGCCAGCGCTGAGGGCCACGCGGGCGGCTGCAGCGCCGGCGGCGGGCGGGCGGCGTGCGGGCGGCGTGCGCAGGGCCTCAGTCGCGCCAGGTGGCTGCGGGCGGTGCCGGCCGGTCGCCGTCGTCCATCCAGGCTTCCAGCAGCTTCCAGGCCACCGCCAGCACCACCGGGCCGACGAAGATGCCGACCAGGCCGAAGGACACCAGGCCGCCGATGACGCCCGCGAAGATGAGCAGCAGCGACAGATCGGCGCCCATGCGGATGAGCATCGGCCGCAGCACGTTGTCGAGGTTGGCGATGAGCAAGGTGCAGACGATGAGGAAGATGCCCCAGCCGGTGCTGTCGCTCCAGAAGGCCCAGATCACGGCCGGCACCAGCACCGGGATCGGCCCCACCTGGGCGATGCAGAACATGAAGATCACGGCGGTCAGCAGGCCGGCAAAAGGCACGCCGGCCAGCGCCAGCGCCAGCCCCGACAGCACCGCCTGCACCAGGGCCGTGACGCCCACGCCCAGGGCCACGCCGCGGATGGCACCGCCGGCCAGCGCCACCACCTCGGCGCCGCGCTCGCCGCCCAGGCGCGTGGCGAAGCGCCGCACCAGGTGCGCCGCCACCTCGCCGGTGCTGTACAGCACGGCGGCCATGACCACCGTGAGCAGGAACTGCAGCAGCAGGAAGCCGACATTGCCCACCTGGTCGACGAACCAGCGTGTCAGCCCGCCGGCGTAGGGCGACAGGCGCGGCAGCAGGTCGCGCAGGCCCAGGGCCGTGGCCTGTTCCCAGGCGCGTTCGATCACACCGCCCACCATCGGCAGGTTCACCACCCAGGCCGGCGGTGTGTCGGGCAGGTGGTAGTCGGCGGCGAGCTTGGCCCATTCGGCCATGCGCTCGGCGTTGCTGACGATGGTGACGATGGCCAGCGTCAGCGGCACCACGAACAGCAGCAGCAGCAGCAGCGTCATCGCCATCACCGCCAGGCCGCGGCGGCCCCACAGCAGGCCCTGCAGGCGCAGCATCAGCGGCCAGGTCGCCACCACCACCATCGTGGCCCAGATGACGGAGCCGATGAAGGGCTTCAGGATCCACAGCACCGCGCCGAGCAGCACGCCGATGACCAGCACCGTGAAGGTGACGCGGGCCAGGTCTTGCGGGCGGCGTGGTGTCATGAAGATCCTGTGTCAGCGGGGTGGTGCACGCCGTCGCGCACCGGCACGTCGGTCAGCGCAAAGGGGTTCACCCCTTCCAGGCAGCCGACGTTGTAGCCGTACTGCGTGGGGTTCGAGCGCCGCTGGTGGTGGGTGTAGATGCCGCAGCGGCCGCAGAAGAAGTGCTGCGCGCTGTGGGTGTTGAAGGTGTAGCGCCTGAGCAGCGCTTCGCCCTGCAGCACGCGCAGGCCGGCCAGAGGCACGCTGGCGACGATGGCGCCGCGGCGGCGGCACATCGAACAATCACAGCGCCGCGGGTCGACGATGCCTTGGGGCAGATCCAGTTCCAGCACCACGCCGCCGCAATGGCAGCTGAGCCGGTGCCGCGGCTGCAGCGCCACACCACCGACTTCGAGAATCATCTGGCCCCGGCGCGCTGGTGCTCAGCGTGAACGCGGTTGTTCGTAAGGCGCCACGCTCACCGCGTCCAGGCGCCAGCTCGAAGCGCCCATGTAGGAGTCGGTCTGCGTGTTGTTCAGCGTGCCGCTGATCCACACCGCGTCCATCGACCTGAAGCCCTTCACGGCGGTCTTGGGCAGCACGTGGATGATCTGGTTAGAGGGCGGCGGCGGGCTGTGCACGCAGGCGCCGAAATAAGGCACGAGCAGGAATTCCTTGATGCCGTCTTTCGTGTCTTCCAGCGGCACCACGAAACCGGGAATGCGCACACGCTGACCCACCAGTTCCGCGTTCACCGGCGAGCGGTCCCAGACCTCGCGCATGCGCTTCATCAGCTCGGTGGTGCGCGGGTCGCCGTCCTGCATGCTGGCCAGATCGATGCCCTTGAATTCCTTGAACGGGTCCCAGTCCTTGGGCACCAGGGCTTCCCAGGTGATGGTCTTGAAACCCGCGGCCTGCGCCGCGGGTGTTGCGGGCGCAGCCGCGCGGGCCGGCGCCGAGGCCGTGAGGGACGGGCTCATCAGCGGCACGCCCTGGGGCTGCGCCAACGCAGCACCGGCGGCCAGCAGGGCCAGGACAGGAACAAGGCGGAACATGGCGGCTTCCAGGAAACTTGCGTAGGGAACTCAGGTGCGCGGCGACAGGCCATCGGCCAGCGACAGGCGGTAGGCACGCCATCCGGGCACCAGGCTGGCAAGCATACCTGCGGCCAACACCGCGACGAACAGCCCCCATTGTTCGGGGGTTGGGGCGCCCGCCTGCAGGCTGAGCCCGAAGCGCTGCTGCACCCAGGGCCCCGCCAGCACCACGGCCGCCGCGGCCAGCAGTGCGCCCAGCAGCGCGCCACACAGCGTGACCAGCGCGCCTTCCGCCGCCAGCAGCACCAGCACCTGGCGCGGCCCGGCGCCCACGGCGCGCAGGACGGCCAGTTCACGGCGGCGCTCGTTCAGGCCGGCCAGCACCACCGCCACCAGCGAGGCCAGGCTGACCAGCGCGACGAGCCCGCTGATGGCCAGCAGCGCCTTTTCGCCCAGGCCCACGGCCGCCCACAGCTCGTCCAGCGCCACGCCGGGCAGCACGGCCAGCAGCGGCTCACCCTCGTAGGCGGCGACAAAACGCTGCACGTTGAAGACCGCGGCGCGGCTCTTCAGGCCCACCAGCGCGGCGGTGGCCTGCTTGGGTTCGAGGTCGAACTTGCGGGCAAATTCGGGCGCGATCTTCAGGCCGGCCGCGGCCGGCAGCGGCGCCCCGCCCACCCAGTCGAGGTGGATGGCCTCGATGGCCTGCAGGCTGACGTGCACCGAGCGGTCCACCGGCGTGCCGGTGCGCGCCAGGATGCCGACCACGGTGAAGGGCTTGTCGGCATGTTCGGCGGTCAAGCCTTCCGGGCCTTCGGCGCCACCCCGGCCCAGGCCGTGGCTGAGCGTGATCTTCTGCCCCAGCGTGTAGCCCAGGGCCTGTGCCACCTCGGCGCCGATCACGGCCTCGTACAAGCCGTCCAGCGTGCCGGCAAAGGCGCGGCCTTCGCGCAGCACCAGCGGCTCGCGGTCGCCGTAGAGAAAACGTGTGAAGTACTCGGGCGTGGTGCCCAGCACCGGGTGGCCGCGGTGTGAATCGCCCAGGGCGATGGGCACCACCCAGCTCACGGCGCGGTGCGCGGCGATGGCGCGCACGCTGTCCATCTGGATGTTGTTGGTGGCGCCGCCGACACGGAACACCGCATACAGCATCAGCTGCACGGGCCCGGTGCGCGCGCCGACGATGAGGTCGGTGCCGCTGACGGCCGAGCTGAAGCTGCTGCGGATATCGGTGCGCAGGCGCTCCAGGCCCAGCAGCAGCGCCGTGGCCAGCGCGATGGACAGCATCACCAGCGCCAGCGTGCCGCGCCGGTTCCAGGCGCTGCGCGAGGCGATGTGCAAAAGGGCTTTCATGCCGCCGCCTTCATGCTGACAGCAGCGCGCGGTTGAGCGTGGGCAGCGAGACCCGCTCGTCGAAACGTTCGGCCAGGCGCTCGTCGTGGCTGACGAACACCAGCGTGCTGCCGACCGCGCTGCACGCCTCCATCAGCAGGGCCATGAAGTCGTCGCGGCGTGCGGCGTCCAGCGCCGAGGTGGGTTCGTCGGCGATCACGAGTTCCGGCGCGCCGATGAGCGCGCGCGCCGCGGCCACCCGCTGCTGCTGGCCCACGCTGAGCGCATCGGCACGGCGGCCCCACAGCGCGGCCGGCAGGACCACCCGTTCCAGCAGGGCCTGCGCAGCAGCCTGCGGGCTGCCGCTGCAGCGCGCCGCACGGGCGTGCGAAAAGCGCGTGGGCAGCAGCACGTTGTCCAGCACCGTCAGGTAGGGCAGCAGGTTGAACTGCTGGAAGATCACGCCGACGTGATCCACCCGGCGCGCGTCACGCCGGCCGCCGGGCAGCTGGGCCCAGTCCTGGCCGAGCAGCGCCACCGTGCCCTCGCGCGCCACCAGCACACCGGCCATCAGGCCCAGCAGCGTGCTCTTGCCGCAGCCGCTCGGGCCGTGCAGGAAGAGCGTGCGGCCGGCCGCGATGTGCAGTTCGTCGATGTGCAGGCAGTCGGCCGCAGCCCCGGGCCAGGCATATCGGACGCCCTGAAGGCGCAGCATCGGCGCGGTGGCTTTCAGCCGGCCTGCTTCAGCGCGCCAAGGCCACGCGCGTGGCCGGGCGCACCAGCGTGGCCTTCATCTGGCCACGCGGCAGCACCATTTGCAGGTTGATGCGCTTCATGGACGCGAAGGCTTCGAAAAGCTCCACCTCGACAAAGCGGGCCAGGTTGCCGGCCTTGCAGGCGAACTCGAAACGGCCGTTGAGCTCGGCGTGTTCACCCTTGGCGGGTGCTGCAGCCGCCGCTGAGCCCTTGGCGGCCAGGCCGAGCACCGGGGACTCCAGCGTCACCTTGGCCAGCGTGCAGCCGGCGGCGCTGTCGATGCGGAACAGGCCGTCGGCGGCACGCAGGCGCGCCACCATCTTGTCGGCCGCGGCGCGTTCGGCGTCGGTGCGCGGCGCACGTTCATGGCCCAGCAGGTTGTCCAACGGCGTGTCCAGCTCCAGCGTCAGGCGCGTGGGCTCCACCACCACGTCCAGCTGCGCCACGCCGTGCTGGTGCGCCTTGCCGGCCCAGGCCGGGCTCGCGGCGGCCAGGCAGGCCCAGACCGGGGCGGACAACAGTGCAGAGATCAAGGGCTTCATCGGGGCTCCGGGTCAGGGCGGCGGCGGGCAGCACAGGCGGGGCCGCCGCCGCGTGCCGATTGTGCCGTGGCCCCGCCCGCCCCCACGCACTGTGGGTGGGCCGGCGTAGCATGCAAGGCCAGATGCCTGCCAACCTCGACGGCCGCCTGGTGGTGGCGATTTCCTCCCGCGCCCTCTTCGACTTCGAAGAGGAGAACCGCGTCTTCGAGGCCGGTGACGACCGCGCCTACATGCAGCTGCAATTGCAGCGCGTGGAACAGCCGGCGCGTGCCGGCGTGGCCTTTTCGCTGGTGAACAAGCTGCTGGCCTTCAATGCCAACTCGGGTGACCGCCAGCGTGTCGAAGTGGTGATCCTGTCGCGCAACGACCCGGTCTCGGGCATGCGCGTCTTCCGCTCGGCGCAGCACTACGGCCTGCCCATCGAACGCGGCGTGTTCACGCGCGGTGAACCGCCCTGGCGCTACCTGCGCCCGCTGGCCGCCAACCTCTTTCTCAGCACCAACGAGGCCGACGTGCGCCAGGCCCTGGACGCCGGTGTGCCGGCCGCGCGTGTCTACCCGGACAGCGCCCGCGCGAGTGCCGCCCATCCCGACGAGGTGCGCATCGCCTTCGACGGCGACGCCGTGCTCTTCAGCGACGAGGCCGAGCGTGTCTACCAGGCCGAGGGCCTGCACGCCTTTCAAAGCCATGAACGTGCCCGCGCCGACACGCCGCTGGCCCCCGGCCCTTTCAAGCCGCTGCTGGAAGCACTGCGCCACCTGCAGCGCGAACCCGCCGCCGGCATGCGGCTGCGCACCGCGCTCGTCACCGCGCGCAGCGCTCCGGCGCATGAGCGCGCCATCCGCACGCTGATGGCCTGGCAGATCGACGTGGACGAGGCCATGTTCCTCGGTGGCCTGGCCAAGGGCAGCTTCCTGCGCGAATTCGAACCCGACTTCTTCTTCGACGACCAGACCGGCCACATCGAAAACGCTGCCCTGCACGTGCCCGCGGGGCACGTGGCCTCGGGCGTCAGCAACGCCTGAGCCCTGCGCCTTGCCGGCGGTCCTGCGCCGGGCAGCGGTGTCAGCGTCGCAGCAGCCAGCCCGCAGCCAGCGCCAAGGCGGCCAACACCAGGCCCGCGCCCACCCACAGCGCGGTGCGCGCGCGCGCGGCCTGCTCGGGCACGCCGGCCGCGCCGGACGTGGCGCTGCCTTCGGCTCGCGATGCCGGCGCTGGCGCCGCCACGGGCGCGTCCATCAGCGCACGCAAGGCCTGCATGCTTTGCGGCCGCTGCTCGGGCCGCACGCTCAGGCCGGCGTCGATGGCGGCCAGGAAAGACGCCGAATAGCGGCCCTGGCCGGCGACGCAGGCCGGCACCATCTCGTCGCGCACCACCCGCGCCACCGAAGAGATGGGGGCCTTGCCGGTGACGGCGGTGTAGAGCACCGCGCACAGCGCATACACGTCCGTCCACGGCCCTTGGCGCCGGGACTCTTCGCCCTCGTACTGCTCCACCGGCGAATAGCCGCTTTTCAGGATGGCGGTGAGCTGCTGCGTGGCGTCGCCAATGACGCGCCGCGCGGCGCCGAAGTCCAGCAGCACCGGGCGCGGCTGTTGTTCGAGGTAGCTGCCGCCGGCCTTGCGGTCGTAGAGCATGAGCACGTTGTCGGGCGCCACGTCGCGGTGGTAGCAGCGCTGCTGGTGCATGGCATCCAGCGCCGCCATCAGCGGCTCGGCCAGATCACGCAACCAGCGCTCCGACGGTGCGGCCCCGAGGTCGCTGAGCCACTTCTTCAGCGTGATGCCTTCGTAGTAGGGCATCACCATGTAGGCGGTGCCAGCCTCGGCCCAGAAACGGTAGACCTTCACCAGCGACGGGTTGTCGAAAGCGCCCAGCAGGCGGGCCTCGTTCAGGAAGCCCTGCAGGCCCTTGTCGTAGAAGGCCTCGAAGCGCGGCAGGCGCGGGCCCACGGTGCCGTCCGGCGCGCGCGCGGCCAGCGTGGCAGGCAGGTATTCCTTCAGCGCCACGCGGCGGTCCAGCCGGGTGTCACGCGCCAGGTAGACGCAGCTGTAGCCACCCACGCCGAGCAGGCGCTCGACGACGAATTCCTGCAGCTGGTGGCCGGCGCGCAGTTCGCTGCCCTGCTCGCGCCTGGGCATCAGCAGGGTGCGCTGCTCGGCACGCTCGCGAGGGTCGTCTTCGGCCATGTGCGAGTGTAGGTCCGCCGCGCCACGGGAAACCCAGCCCCCGATTCGTGGGGGACCCCCTGTCCTCGGATGCTCGGCGTCACGCACGATTCATGCTTTGAACGTACTGTCATCATTGTGCAGAGACGAGAGCGCCGCCTGTGCTGCCGGCCATCCTGCCAACGATCCTGTCGTCCGCGCTGGCAGTTCGAGAGCACAGTGCACCCATCCCCCGAAGGACCCTGTTCGATGAAGACCCTGAGAAAGAAGCTGCTTGCCGCTGCCGCCCTGCTGGCCCTGCTGCCGGTGGCCCAGGCCCAGATCAGCGTGGCGACGCCCAGCTTCAGCTACACGCAAAGCTTTGACAGCCTGAGCACCTCGACCACCGCCACGCCCTGGGTGAACGACAGCACGCTGCCGGGCTGGAGCCTGGTCACCAGTACCGGTGCCGCTGCCGCCACCATCGTGGGCGGCACGGGCAGCAGCAACGCCGGTTCCTTCTACAGCTTCGGCGCGGCCGGCAGCGCAGAGCGAGCCCTGGGCGGCTCGGCTTCGGGCGGTGCTTATTTCGGCGCGCCCGCTGCGGGCGCCATCGCCGGCTGGATGGTGGTGGCCTTCACCAACAACACCAGCGGCAACATCGACAACTTCAGCTTCGCCTACGACGGCGAGCAGTGGCGCAACGGTGGCAACACCAGCGCCCAGACCATGGTGATGGAGTACGGCGTGGGCAGCAGCTACGCCAGCGTCGGTTCGTGGACGGCCCCGGGCGGCAGCGCCGACTTCACCTCACCGGTGGTGGGTGCCACCGCCGCAGCGGTGGACGGCAACAGCGCCGGCCTCGTCACCGGCCTGGGCGGCAGCTTCACCGGCCTGAGCTGGGCCGCTGGCGACACGCTGTACCTGCGTTTCGTCGAGCGCAACGACAGCGGCAACGACCACGGCCTGGCGCTGGACAACTTCAGCTTCAGCGTCACCGCCGTGCCCGAGCCTGGCACCGTGGCGCTGTGGCTGGCCGGCCTGGGCGCCATCGCCTTCGTCGCGCGCCGCCGCGGTTGATCGCCCGACTGCCTTTCCACACCCGCAGCGCTCACACGCGCTGCTGCTTCAGCCCCGAAACGATGCCCTTCATGAGCCTGCACACGCCATTTGCCCGCCGCGGCGCCACGCTGTCGACCCTGCGTGCCGGCCTGCTGACCCTGGCCTTCGCCACCTTCTCGGCGTTTTCTTCGTCGGCCCATGCCCAGGTCGTGATCAGCCAGGTCTACGGCGGCGGCGGCAACACCGGCGCCACGCTGCGCCATGACTTCATCGAACTGAAGAACCGCAGCACCACCGCGCAAAGCGTGGGCGGCTGGTCGGTGCAGTACGCGTCGGCCACCGGCGGCACCTGGCAGGTGACGGCGCTGCCCGCAGGCACCACCATCCCGGCCGGCGCCTACCTGCTGGTGCGCCAGGCCGCCGGCACTGGCGGCACGGTGGACGTGCCCGGTGACGTGACCGGCACCATCGCGATGGCTGGCGCCAGCGGCAAGGTGGCGCTGGCCAACACCGCCACGCCGCTGTCAGGCACCGTGCCCACGGGCACGGCACTGATAGACGCCGTGAGCTACGGCACCGCCAACGGCATCGAAGGCACGCCGACGGCCGCGCTGGGCAACACCACCGCAGCGCTGCGCAACGGCGGCGGCTGCGACGACACCGGCAACAACGTCAACGACTTCAGTGTCGGCACGCCCAACCCGCGCAACAGCACGGTCACACCCGAGGTCTGCTCGGGTGGTGGCGGTGGCGGCGGAGGCGGCGGCGGCACTCCCGTGGCAGCCACCATCCCGGCCATCCAGGGCACGGGCGCCACCAGCAGCATGGTGGGCCAGCTCGTCACCACCAGCGGCGTGGTGACGCGTGTCAACAGCAATGGCTTCTTCATCCAAGACCTCAACGGCGACGGCAACCCGGCCACGTCCGACGGCCTGTTCGTGTTCACCAGCACCACGGTCTACCCCGACGCGCAGCCGGGCAACCTGGTGGAAGTGACAGGCACCGTGGCTGAATTCGCCAGTGGCGCCGGCACGGCCGCCACGCCGCTGACGCAGATCGCCAACCCCACTGCCGTCAGTTTCCTGGGCGCGGGCTTCACAGTCACGCCCGTGCTGGTGACGCTGCCGGTGGCGGCCGGCGACAGCCTGGAACGTTACGAGGGCATGCTCGTGCGCATCGACGGCGCGCTGACCGTGCAGCAGAACTTCCTGCAGGCACGCTTCGGCCAGCTGACGCTGGGCGCCAGCGGCCGCCACGAAACGCCGACCAACCGCTACCGCCCGAACTCGCCACAGGCGCTGGCGCTGGCCGACCTGCAGGCACGCAGCCGCCTGATGCTGGACGACGGCGCCTCGACGCAGAACGTGAACCCCACGCCCTACTTCGGCACCAACGGCGTGCCGCGCGCCGGCGACACGGTTTCGAACCTGGTCGGCACGCTGGATTTCGGCCTGTCGGGCACGTCCAGTGCCGGCCCGGGCCTCTACCGCCTGCATCCGGTGGCGGCACCGGTGTTCACGGCCACCAACCCGCGCCCGCGTGCGCTGGCCGGCCTGGACAACGACAAGACCAAGGTCGCCGCGATGAACGTGTTGAACTACTTCACCACCTTCACCAACGGTCAGACCGCTGATGGCCAGACCGGTCAGGGCTGCACCGTGGGCAGTTCCACCACCGCCGGCAATTGCCGTGGCGCCAACAGCCTGGCCGAGTTCGTGCGCCAGCGCGACAAGATCGTGCGCGCACTGGCCGGCCTGGACGCCGACGTCGTGGGCCTGATGGAGATCCAGAACAACGGCAACATTGCGGCGCAGAACCTGGTGGACTCCCTGAACGCGCAAGTGCGCTCGGGCCCCTGGGCCGTGGCGCCGCTGCCGCCGCAAGGCACCGGCACCGACGCCATCCGCGTGGCGATGATCTACAAGCCCGCGAAGGTGAGCCTCGTCGGCGCCGCCGTCAGCGACACCGACGCCGTGAACAACCGCCCCACCCTGGCCCAGACCTTTGCCGCACCGGGCGGCGAGCGCTTCACCTTCGTGGTGAACCACCTCAAGAGCAAGGGCAGCTGCCCCAGCGCCGGTGACCCCGACGCCGCCGGCAACGTGGACGCGGGCGACGGCCAGGGCTGCTGGAACGCGGTGCGGGTGCAGCAGGCCCAGCGCCTGCGCACCTTCGTCGCCCAGCTGCAGCAGAACGGCGGCAGCAACGACGTGCTGATGATGGGCGACTTCAATGCCTACGGCGCCGAAGACCCGATCTTCGAGCTGACCAGCAACGGCTTCGTCGACCAGGCCGCGCGCTACAACACGCTGGCCTATACCTACGTCTTCGACGCCCAGGCAGGCCGCCTGGACCACGCCATCTCCAGCGCATCGATGTCGAACAAGATCGTCGCCACCAGGCTGTGGAACATCAACGCCGACGAGCAGATCGCCTACGACTACAACCTGGAGTTCAAGCAGCCGGCCTGCGCGACCTGCGCGCCCGACCCCGCCAACCGCTACGACCCCTACCGCTCGTCGGACCATGACCCGGTGCTGGTGGTGGTGGACTTCGCCGCCGCGGCGCGCGCCAAGGCAGCGGCCAGAACCAGCGCCCCGGCCACCGCGGTACGCCGCGCCACGCGCTGATACCAGGCGGGCCCTCCGGGGGCCAGTGGGGCAGACAGGGGCCCGCCCCGGCCTGCCGCCCGGGCCGGTGTGCCACCGGGCTACAGGTGCACCTGCTCGATCGTGCGTTCGACGCGGCTCTTTTCGGCCGCGTAGGCGATGAGGTGGCTTTCCACGCTGACCTCGATGGGTGAACTCAGCAGCGCCGGGTTGCGCTGGCCCACGGCCTGCACCCAGTCTTTCACCATGCGGTGGTCACCGCCGCCGTGGGCGTCGGTCTTCATGCTCCAGCTGCGGCGCTTGCCGTCCTTGAAGCTGGTCAGCGTGAAGCTCTCCATGTCGCCGACGATGTCGCCCATGCTGCCCATGATGCGTGTGCGCCGGCCCTCGTAGCTGACGAAGGCTTCCATGCTGAAGCCGGCGGTCACGCCGTTGGCGAACAGGATGTTGGCCGTCAGGTGGTCGGGTTGGTCGTTGTCCAGGCGATAGACACAACGGCCGTAGTCGGTGGTGTTCAGGCCCTGCATGATCAGCGGGCCCCACTTCGTTTCATCCTCGGGCAGGTCGAAGACATACAGGCGCTTGCGGTCGCGGTAGTAGATCTGCAATGCCGAGTACGGGCACTCGTGCTCGACCTTGCAGCCGTCGGTGCAGCGCGGGGTGCTGCCGGCCGGCGCATTGGCTTCCTTGAACCACTTCAGGTTGCCGTAGCAGTGCACCTCCTGGGCCGGCGCGTCGACGATCCAGCGCAGGATGTCGGTGTCGTGGCAGCTCTTGGCCAGGATGATGGGCGTGGCGTCCTGGCTCTTGCGCCAGTTGCCGCGCACATAGCTGTGGCTCATGTGCACATGCTCGATAGGCTCCAGGTGCTGGACACTGATCACCTGGCCCACCATGCCGCCGTCGATCAGCGCCTTCAGCTCGCGGAAGTAGGGCGTGTAGCGCAGCACGTGGCACACACCCACGATGCGCCCGCTGGCCTGCGCCGCGGCCAGGATCTGCCGGCACTCGGCCTCGGTGGGCGCGGCGGGCTTTTCCAGCAGCACGTCATAGCCCAGCTCCAGCGCACGCAGGCACGGCGCGGTGTGCAGGCGGTCGGGGGTGGCGATGATCACCGCGTCGGCCCACTTGCCTTCATGGCCGGGCCCGGGTTCGAACACCGCCTTCCAGTCGGTGAAGCAGCGCTCGGGGGGTATGCCGTGCAGGGCTGCGATGCGCCGGCGCCGCGCCGCGTTGGGCTCGGCCACGCCCACCACGCGCATCTCGCGTGGGCTCTTGATGGCGTAGTCGGCGTAGATGCTGCCGCGGTGGCCGGCGCCGATGAGGATGACGCCCACCGGGCGCTCGAGTTCACGGTGCAGCGGGTGGGTGTAGAGGTCTTCCTGCAGGCCGAGGATGCGCGCCGCTTCGTCCCAGCTGTAGACGATGCTGTTCTTGATGGCGCTGAGGGTCTTCAGCAGACCGCGGGTGGAGATGAATTGGCGCAGTGACATCGGTGGGGCTCCTCGGGATTTTTCGGGTTCGGGTTCGGGCGCGGGCGTGGACGCCGGTGTGCAAACGCTGGCCTGGCGCTCAGCGCACGCCCAGCAGCAGGGCGGTGACGGCCATGCCAGCGCTGGCGGCGATCAGTGCCCACCAGGTGCCGCGCCCGGCGGCCCAGGCCTGCCGCAGCGCGGCGGCATTCAAGGTCGTGCCTTGCAGCGCCCGCGGCGAAGGCGGTGGCAGCAGGCGGCTGAGGCTCCAGGTCACCACCACGGCCGTGAGCAGGCCGCTGAGGTTCCACCACATCCAGAACAGCTTCGGGCCGAGCCCGTAGCTCAGCACCAGGTTCAGCGCCAGACCGGCCACCACGCCCGCCAGTACCGCCGGGCCCCGTGCACGGCGGTCGAGAATGCCGCAGCCGAAAGCCGCCAGCAGCGGCCCGTAGAACAGCGCGCCGATGCGGTTGATGCCCTCGACCACGCTGCTGGCGAAGTCGCCCACCCAGAGCGCAGCGAGCACGATCAAGACCCCCCAGGCCAGCGTGACCCCACGCGCCGCAAGCAGCCGGCGCGCGGGCGGCGCCTGCGCACCGAGGCGGGGCTCGACAAAGTCGCGCAGGGTCGCCGCCGAGAGGCTGTTCAGCAGCGAGTCCAGGCTGCTCATGGCCGCGGCCAGGATGGCCGCCACCAGCAGGCCGCGCACGCCGGCGGGCAGGTAGAGCTCGATGAAGCGCGGCACCAGGGTGTCCAGCCGGTCGGCCGGCACCGCAGCGCGCAGGCTGGCACTGCCGGCATACACCGCACCGATGGCCAGGCCCAGGCCGCAGTACAGCAAGGTCAGGGGAAAGCGCGCCAGCCCGTTCAACAGCAGGGCGCGCTGCGCCGCGGGCACGTCCTGCGCGGCCAGCGTGCGCTGGGCCTGGCCCTGGTCGACGCCGTAATAGGCCACGTACAGCACCAGCCCGCCGATGACAAAGCCCCACACCGGCGCGCGGGCGCCGTCACCCAGGCCGTGCGCCAGTTCCACCGCGGCCACACGCTCGGGCGCCAGCGCCGCCAGGATGGCCACGCCACCGCCGGCCAGCTGCCAGGCATAGACACCGCACACGGCGATGCCCAGCAGCAGCACGGCCATCTGCACGACGTCGGTCCACACCACGGCGCGCATGCCGCCCAGGGTGTCGTAGACCACGGTGACCGCGCCCATGCCCACCACACACCACGGCAGCGGCAGGCCGGTGCAGACCTGCACCACCAGCGCCGCGGCGTACAGCGCCACGCCGGCGGCCAGCCCGCGCGAGAGCAGGAACACCGCGCTCAGCAGCAGCCGCGTCGGGCGGTCGAAGCGGCGCTCCAGGTATTCGTAGACGCTCACCAGCTGCAGGCCGCGCAGCACGGGCACGAACACCAGCATCACCACCCCCATTGCCAGCGGCAGCACGAGCTCGTACTGCAGCCAGTTCAGCCCGCCGCCCGGCACCAGGGCCACATAGGCCGGGATGCCGAGGAAGGAGTTGGCCGAGGTCTGCGTGGCGAGGATGGACAGGGCCAGCGCCCACCAGGGCAGGTCGCGGCCGCCGACGTAGTAGTCATCGGCACTGCGCTGGCGCCGCGCCAGCCAGGCGCTCAGGCCCAGGGTGGCCATCAAGTACAAGCCGATGACGGCCCAGTCGAGAACCGTCACGCCGCCTGGGCTTCGGTGCTGTGGGCTGGGGTTGGTGCCGCGGGCACCCGCGACAGGATGTCGGTGAAGTTCTGGATCACCGTGATGCGCGGTTCACGCTGCAGCGCGGCGGACTTGGGCTCGATGGCAAAGGCCTGGTCGGCCAGGCGCAGCAGGCTCAGGTCGTTGAGGTTGTCCCCCACGGCCCAGCACTCCAGCAAGGGCAGCTCACCGGCTTCGGCCCTGAAGCGGCGCAGCACATGGCTCTTGCACACGGGCGCGCCATCGCCTTCGCGCATGGGCAGGAAGGCCGGGTTGATCTTCACGTGGCCGTTGCACACGTCGCCGTCGAACTGCATGGTGTGCGCCAGCGCGAAGTCGGCGAAGACGCGGCGGCGCAGGATGTCGGCGGCGATGAAGTAGCTGTCGCTCAAGACGCCCACCATGAAGCCGGCGCGGCGCATGCGGTTGACGAACTCGATCACGCCCGGGCGTATGGGCGCTGCGCGCGCCACCCTCTCGAACTGCTGCTTGTGCACGAAGCGAAAGAGACTGGCGATGCGGTCGCTGCGCGCCGCGGTGTCATCGACGGGGCTGTCCAGCAGCTGTGCCAGGGCCTGCTCCTGGCCGCTGGCACGCGCCAGTTCCACGGCAAAGCGCGTGGTCGTGATGGTGCCGTCCATGTCCAGCAGCAGCAGGCGCTGGCGGCCACGGCGCCGCGTGAGGATGTAGTCCAGCGAAGCCGTGGCCTGGCGCTGACTTTCGTACATGGCCACGATCTGGTCGACGTTCAGGCGGCCGGCGGCGCGCGCGCGGGTGTAGATCACGCGCGACACCTCGTTGGCCATCACCGTCAGGTCCAGCAGCGGCTGGCTGTCGTGTTCGAGCGAGCCGATGTCGATCTCGGCCACGCGGGCACCGGCACGCTGGGCGTCCAGCAGCAGGCCGATGTCGACGCCATAACCGTCCTCGAAGGCCATCTGCTGCAGCAGCGAACGCCGCGCCGCAATCACCCCGCCCAGCGGCTGGCCCAGGTGCGCCAGCTCGGGGAAAAACACCTTCAACATGGGCTTGGCGGTGAGTTCGGTGACACGCCCGCCGCCGCGGCCGAAACGGGCTTTCACGAAATCGGCCTCGCCGGCCAGCAGGGGGCGCGCCAGGTCGCTGACGATGCCCGGGCGCAGGCCGGCGAGGTCGCCGTCCAGGTAGACCAGCAGTTCGTGGCTGGCGTTCATCGCGCCGTCGTGCATGGACGCACCCTTGCCCAGCATGGTGCTGGTCATCACGCGCGCGCCTGCGGCGCGGGCCAGTGCGGCGGTGTCGTCGATGCTGCTGTCATCGATGACCAGCACCTCGGCCGTGGCGGGGTCGGCCAGCGCATAGGCCACCACGCTGGCAATGCGCTTGGCCTCGTTCAGCGCCGGGATGACCACCGTCACCGTGGCCGCCAGCGGCACCGCGGCCACCGGCCGCGCCACCACGTCCACGGTGTGGGCCAGCGCCGGATCGCCACGATCGGCAGGCTGGCTGCGCAGGTAACGTTGCAACCAGCGCGACAGGCGTGGTGGCAGCAGACGCAGGATGCGTTGCAGCATGTCTTTCATGGTGGGGACCCTCCGTCCAGGTTTTTGGGATGCGGGTGCGTCGGCCGGGTAGCGGCCGCGCGCCGTCGGTGGTTTCAGCCCTGAGTGAGCCCCAGCCCGCCCCGCAAGTTCCCACGGATTTCGCCCCGGCGCAGGCAGGTCGCATTCGTGTGAGCGCCCGCTTACACCGATCGGTAGTGCCTCAGGCGATCAAGGTCCAAAACCCGCACACCACCGTATTCGATGCGGATGACCCGTTCGCGCTGCAGGGCCGCCAGCGCCTCGTTCACACGCTGGCGGCTCAGGCCCACCAGGTAGCCCAGTTCCTGCTGCGTGATGCGCAGCACCTCGCCCACGCCGGGGTAGAGCACCGGGTGGAAGAGCGCGGCCAGGTTGCGCGCCACGCGTTCGTCGGGGTGGGTCAGGCGGTCGATCTCGCGCGCCGCGATGAACTGACCCAGGCGCTCGTTCAACTGGTTCATCACGAAGCGGTTGAAGCCTATGCTGCGGTCCAGCAGCCAGTGGAAGGTGTCGGCCGTGATGCCGGCCACCACGCTCTGGCGCAGGGCCTGGATGTTGTAGCGGTAGACCTCGT
>LNFM01001416.1_pt1 | contig 54541 bp, 51 predicted proteins | sample 596031 | NCBI WGS metagenome assembly LNFM01 (sample SAMN04254537, study PRJNA301005) | activated carbon metagenome | isolation source: dual media filters at the Ann Arbor, Michigan drinking water treatment plant | place: USA: Ann Arbor
AGGGTGACGGGTTAAGGTTTGAGAAACCCCAGCAGCAGCCTGCTCACCTCTTCCGGCTTCTCCCTTGTCGGGAAATGCCCAACGCCGTCGAGCACAACGCGCCGATAACCGCCGGTGAAATATTTGTCCTTGCCCTCGGTCGTGGCCGCCAAAGTCACGCCATCGGCGCCGCCCTGGATCATCAAGGTCGGCACGGGAATCGATTGCGCCGACATCGCGCGGCGATCGAGACCGGCGTAACGCGGGTCCTTGTCAGATTCGCCCCAGCGCACTGTATAAGAATGCAATGTGATCGCCGGCCAGTCGGGATTCTCGAATGACTTGGCTGTCGCCGCGAATTCCGCGTCGCTGAACCAGCCTTGTGGCGCCCATGTCTCCCACTGGATGCGGGCGAAGGCTTTCGGATCGCTGCGCACACTTTCGCGGCCGCGCTCCGTCGCCATGAACCATTGGTACCAATATTTGCGCACCTGTTCGAGCGACGGCGTCGCCAGCTCGCCCGGTTGCCAGCCGACCGAAAGTGTGGCGATGCGCGTGACGCGTTCGGGAAACGCTGCCGCCAGGACATAGGCAATGCGCGCGCCCCAGTCGTGGCCAACGACCGCGAAGGTCTTCAAGCCCAGCGCGTCGGCGAGTTCGATGGCGTCCTGCGCCATCGCCGCCATCTCGCCGGAACGCATCGTGTCGGCCGACAGAAAAACGGTCGGACCGAAGCCGCGCAGATACGGCACGATGGTGCGAAATCCCGCCGCGTTCAGCGCCGGCGCAACGGCGTCCCAGGTTCGCGGATCGTCCGGCCAGCCGTGCAGCAGCAGAACCGCCGGCCCGTCTTTCGGCCCGGTGTCCTCATAGGCAATACGTAGCGTCGGCGTCTCGGCAAACTGGGTCATTGGTCTGTCCTTGGGCCGATGATCCAGCCTCAAGCCCGTCGTCACAAGCCCTTCCCAAAGGCCGCGGGCCGGCCAGAAAATCCCGCCTTTCTGTGACACCCGTCACAGCAAGCCCTCGCCCGGCGGCCTAGTTTCCGATCATCGGGAACGAGCTTCCCCAGACCGCGAAACAGGAGGGACGACAAATGCCGAAAACCATCATTCTCGCGATTTTCACCCTTGGCCTCGCGGTTGCGGCGCTCGTCACCAATATCGTCAGCCCCTATTCGGGCGGTGTCGACAGCGCCGCCTCGGCCACCCCGGCGCAGATCAAGGCCCCGGTCCGCTCGCCGTTGCGCGCGCCGGTCCGCGGCGAAGTCATGCAGGCATCGAACACCGCGAACTACCGCGCTCTTTAGTCCCGCAGGCCCTTCTTTGCCCAAAGAAGACCTGCCCCCGAGGGGCCTCCCCCCCAGGAGGCCCCTCACCCCGATCTCTCCATTCTTGAACCCCACCCAACTTGATGCGGCCCGCTTGCGGGCTGCTTCTTTTTTCTTGGGCGCGGGGCGGCCGCGCGCAGCCTTGAAACAATACGAATTTTTGTGACCGGGGTCACAGCGCCACCCGGCCCCTTGATGGATTGTTAACCATGGCAGCCGCCCGGCACCCGGCCGACACAGCACAAACAAGGGAGCGACATCATGCGAAGCATCATTCTGATCGGCCTCACCTTCTTCGTGCTCGCCACCACCGCCCTGGCAGTCGATCTGGTCCGCTACCGGCCGCAGCCGCTCAACGGGATCGACCCGCTGGCGCCGATCGTCATCAAAATTGCCTTGAATTGAAACGGACGACTCTTGCCCCGCCTTCGCGCTCCTCCCCATTTATCTGCTAAAAGTTCCGGCATGGCATCCGCGCGCCCCGCCGGCACCAATCTGTTGTCCGACCTGCCCAGCCGGCTCGCCTCCGGGCTGATGGCCGGCGCCACGCCGCGCGCGCTCGCCGCCGACGAAGTGCTGTTCATGGCCGGCGATCCCGGCGATGGGCTTTACCGCGTCGATGAAGGCCTACTGAAAGTCAGCATCGCCTCGGCGAGCGGCGCCGAACGCATCCTCGCCATTCTCGGCCCCGGATCGATCGTCGGCGATCTCGCCATCATCGATGGATTGCCGCGCTCAGCCACCGTAACGGCGTTGCGCGATTGCAAACTTCGATTCTTGAGCCGCGCCGCGTTCGAGAAATTCGCCGCGGCCGAGCCGGCGATCTATAAGTATCTAGTGACGGTGATGGCGGCGCGCCTGCGCGACACCGATGCGATCGTCGCGGCCGGAAGTTTCCTGCCGCTCAAGGGCCGCGTCGCCCGCGCGCTCATCGACCTGGCGCATGCCTTCGGCAATGACGTCGGCGGCGGCCGCATCGTTATCCGCCAAAAATTGAGCCAGACCGATCTCGCCAGCATGGCCGGCATCGCCCGCGAAAACGTCAGCCGGATCATGAACGAATGGATCCGCGCCAAGGTAGTGACGCGGCTGTCGGGCTATTACTGCCTGGAAGACCCGAAGAAGCTCCAGCGCGAGATCGATGTGTGATTTGCTTGTAGGATGGGCTAAGGCGCGCTTCGCGCCGAGCGCGACGCGGACAGTGGGCTCGCTTCGCTTAGCCCCCTACCGAGGGCTTCTTTCACCACCTTGCCCAGCGCCACGAAATCCTTGCCGCGCGGCGACGTCTTGCGCCACGCCAACCCGATGTTGCGGCCCGGCTCCGGCTCGGAGAAGCGCAACAGCTTGACGCGCGCATCGTGCAACTCGGCGTCGATCGCCACTTCCGGCACGAGCGTGACGCCGTAGCCGTTCGCCACCATTTGCATCACCGTGGTCAGCGACGTCGCCGCCAAGCCCGCCGGCTGATCGCGCCGCTTTGTAGCGCAGAACGCCAAGGCCTGATCGCGCAGGCAATGACCTTCCTCGAGCAGGATAAGACGGCGCTGATCGACATCGGCAATATCGACTTTGCGATTTGCCGGCAGCAGATCGCCGGCCGGTACCGCCAGCAGGAAGGCATCGGTGAACAGCGGCAGGATTTCGACATCGTCGCGCTCGGCCGGCAGCGCCAGCATCACGCTGTCGAGTTCGCCGCCGGCCAGTTCGTCGAGCAGCGGCCGCGTCAGCGTCTCGCGCACTTCCAGCCGCAGCGCCGGATATTGCTGTTGCAACAGCGGCAGGACGCGCGGCAGGATGAACGGCGCCAAGGTCGGAATAATGCCGAGCCGGAGGGGCCCGCTCAACACGTCGCGGTGGCGGGCGAAGTCGACCAGGTCGCGGGTCGAGGCGAGGATGTGCTCGGCGCGGCGCGCCACGTCGATGCCGATATCCGAGAGCGCAATATCGCCGGGCCGCCGCTCGACCAGTTCGGCGCCGATCTCGCGCTCCAGCTCGCGGATTTGCATTGACAAGGCCGGCTGGCTTACGGCGCAATCCGCTGCGGCGCGGCCGAAATGCCGGTGCCGGGCAAGCGAGGTCAAATAACGCAGTTGGCGCAAGGTAATCATGATTTCGGTCCTTGGCGATAAGTTAGTGTTATCGAACGTGACTGGCAATACGATTAGACCTTATTGGAACCCTTCCATATAAGCGTCGCAGCGCGCGCTACTTCCTTTGGCGAGCGCAGTTTCAGCGGAGGACGTATTCCATGGATGCAAAAACCGACGACAAGAACGTGGGCAAGTGCCCGGTTAACCATGGCAAAGGCCATCGCAACCGCGACTGGTGGCCGGACCATCTCGACATCGGCGTGCTGCACACGCTGCATCCGTCGGCCGATCCGATGGGCAAGGAATTCAACTACGCCGAGGAGTTCAAGACCCTCGACCTCGACGCCGTCATCAAGGACCTCAAGGCCCTGATGACCGACTCGCAGGAATGGTGGCCGGCCGACTTCGGCCACTACGGCGGCCTGTTCATCCGCCTCGCCTGGCACTCCGCCGGCACCTATCGCATCACCGACGGCCGTGGTGGCGCCGGCGCCGGACAGCAGCGCTTCGCCCCGCTCAATTCGTGGCCGGACAACGTCAATCTCGACAAGGCGCGCCGCCTGCTGTGGCCGATCAAGCAGAAGTACGGCCGGAAAATCTCCTGGGCCGATCTGTTCGTGCTGGTCGGCAACGTCGCGCTCGAGGACATGGGCTTCAAGACTTTCGGTTTCGCCGGCGGCCGCGCCGATGTGTGGGAGCCGGAAGAGCTGTACTGGGGGCCGGAAGGCTCGTGGCTTGGCGACGAACGCTACAGCGGCGAGCGCCAGCTCGCGGAGCCGCTCGGCGCCGTGCAGATGGGCCTCATCTACGTCAATCCGGAAGGCCCCGGCGGCAATCCCGATCCGCTCGCCTCGGCGCGCGACATCCGCGAGACCTTCTTCCGCATGGCGATGAACGACGAAGAAACCGTGGCGCTGATCGCCGGCGGTCATACATTCGGCAAGACGCACGGCGCCGGCGATCCGTCGCTGGTCGGTGCGGACCCGGAAGCCAGTGACATCGAGTCCCAAGGCATCGGCTGGCACAGCAAGCACGGCACTGGCATGGGCCCCGACGCCATCGGCGGCGGTCCCGAAGTGACCTGGACGCAGACGCCGACCAAGTGGAGCAACCACTTCTTCGACAACCTGTTCAAATTCGAATGGGAACTGACCAAGAGCCCGGCCGGCGTCAAGCAGTGGGTGGCGAAGAATGCCGAGCCGTCCATCCCGGACGCCTTCGATCCGTCGAAGAAGAAGCTGCCGACGATGCTGACCTCGGATCTCGCGCTGCGCTTCGATCCGATCTACGAAAAGATCTCGCGCCGCTTCTACGAGAACCCCGACCAGTTCGCCGACGCTTTCGCCCGCGCCTGGTTCAAGCTGACGCACCGCGACATGGGCCCGGTCGTTCGTTACCTGGGCCCGCTGGTGCCGAAGGAAACCCTGATCTGGCAGGACCCGATCCCGGCCTCCGACTACACGCTCGACGCCAAGGACGTTGCCGCGCTGAAGGCGAAGATCCTCGCCTCCGGCCTCACGGTGCCGCAGCTTGTCTCGACCGCCTGGGCTTCGGCTTCGACCTTCCGCAAATCCGACAAGCGCGGCGGCGCCAATGGCGCGCGCATTCGTCTAGCTCCGCAGAAGGACTGGGAGGTCAACCAGCCGGCGCAGTTGAAGACGGTGCTGGCCAAACTCGAAGCGATCCAGAAGGAGTTCGGCAAGAAGGTGTCGATGGCCGATCTGATCGTCCTCGGCGGCGACGCCGCGGTCGAAAAGGCGGCCAAGGATGCCGGCGTCGATGTGACGGTGCCGTTCACCTCGGGCCGCATGGATGCGTCGCAGGAGCAGACTGACGTGGCGTCCTTCGCGCCGCTCGAGCCGTGCGCCGATGCGTTCCGCAACTACATCAACGCCAGCAAGCAGCAGTTCATGAAGCCGGAAGAGGCCATGGTCGATCGCGCGCAGTTGCTCGCTCTGACCGGGCCGGAAATGACCGTGCTGATCGGCGGCCTGCGCGTTCTCGGCGCCAATGCCGGGGACTCCAAGAACGGCGTGTTCACCAAGACGCCAGGCAAACTGACGAATGACTTCTTCGTCAACCTGCTCAGCATGTCGACGGTGTGGTCGCCTTCCGGCACCGATGGTGCCTACGAAGGCCGCGACCGCAAGACCAAGGAACTGAAGTGGACCGGCACGCGCGTCGATCTGATCTTCGGTTCGCACTCGCAGTTGCGCGCGCTCGCTGAAGTCTATGCCTCCTCGGACTCCAAGGCGAAGTTCGTCAAGGATTTCGTCAAGGCCTGGACCAAGGTGATGAACAACGACCGCTTCGACGCGACCGCACAAACGGCGCTGGAAGCGGCGGAGTAAGTCCTGCTCACGACAAAGACAAAACGGCCGGGAATTTTCCCGGCCGTTTTTTTAAGGCTTAGGCGGATTTACTGCCCGCCGCCATCCACCTCACCATGCGCCGCTCTCAGCGCATCCGGCTGCGGCATGGCGATGATGTTGTAGCCACTATCGACGAAATGGATTTCGCCGGTCACGCCGGTCGATAGATCCGAACAAAGATACAAGCCGGCGCCGCCGAGTTCTTCCAGGGTGACACCGCGGCCGAGCGGCGAATATTTCTGCTGGAACGCGAACATATAGCGCGCATCGCCAATGCCGGCGCCGGCCAGCGTACGGATCGGACCCGCCGAGATCGCGTTGACGCGGATCTTCTGGTGGCCGAAATCGACGGCGAGATAGCGCACCGAGGATTCGAGCGCCGCCTTCGCCAGACCCATGACGTTGTAATTGGGCATGGCGCGATCGCCGCCATTATAGGTGAGGGTGAGCAGCGAACCGCCATTGGGCATCAGCTCCGCCGCGCGCTTGGCGCTCTCGGCGAAGGAAAAGCAGGAGATCACCATGGTGCGCACGAAATTCTCGCGCGTGTTATCGGCGAAGCGGCCCTTCAGTTCGTTCTTGTCCGAGAAGCCGACCGCGTGGACGAAAAAGTCGATGGTTCCCCACTTCTCCTTGAGCGTGGCGAAAACCGCATCGACAGTGGAGATGTCCTCGACGTCGCAAGGCAGGATAATGTCGGACTTGGTCTGCTCGGCGAGCGGCTTGACGCGCTTCAAAAGCGCATCGCCCTGATAGGTGTAGGCAAGCTGGGCGCCGTGGTCGCTCAGCATCTTGGCGATGCCCCAGGCGATCGAGTGGTCGTTGGCGACCCCCATGATCAGGCCGCGTTTTCCGTCCATCAGCTTCGACATGCAAACCCCAATCCGTCATCCTGAGGAGCGAGCGTAGCGAGCCTCGAAGGACGACGGCCGCCGACTCTCGGGCCGTCGCCCTTCGAGGCTCGGCAGCTTTGCTGCCTCGCACCTCAGGGTGACGGAGTTAGTTAAAACTATGCGTCCACGTGCTTCATCACGATCGACGCATTGGTGCCGCCGAAGCCGAACGAGTTCGAGAGCACCGCGCCGATCTTCACGTTGTCCTTGCGCTCGCGCAGGATCGGCATGTCGGCGAAGGCGGGATCGATGGTCTCGATATTGGCGCTCTCGCACAGGAAGCCGTTGTTCATCATCAGCAGCGAGTAGATCGCTTCCTGCACACCGGCGGCGCCGAGCGAGTGACCGGACAGCGACTTGGTCGCTGAAATCGGCGGGCACTTGTTGCCGAACACTTCACGGATCGCACCGATCTCGGCGGCGTCGCCGACCGGCGTCGCTGTGGCGTGCGGGTTGATGTAGTCGATCGGCGCCTTGCAGGTTTCCAGCGCCATCTTCATGCAGCGCATCGCGCCTTCGCCCGACGGCGCCACCATGTCGTCGCCGTCCGAGGTGGCACCATAGCCGGCGATCTCGGCGTAGATTTTCGCGCCGCGGGCCTTGGCGTGTTCGTATTCTTCCAGCACCAGGACGCCGGCGCCGCCGGCGATGACGAAACCGTCGCGGCTGACGTCATAAGCGCGCGAAGCGGTCTGCGGCGTGTCGTTGTACTTCGTGGACATCGCGCCCATGGCGTCGAACATGTTCGACAAGGTCCAGTGCAGCTCTTCCGAGCCGCCGGCGAAAACCATGTCCTGCTTGCCCCATTGAATGAGTTCGGCGGCGTTGCCGATGCAGTGATTGGAGGTCGCGCAGGCGGATGAGATCGAATAGTTGACGCCCTTGATCTTGAACCAGGTGGCGAGCGTCGCCGACGCGGTAGAGGACATCACCTTCGGCACCGCGAACGGCCCGATGCGCTTCGGCGAATTGTTCTTGCGGGTAATGTCGGCGGCCTCGACGAGAATGCTGGTCGATGGCCCGCCCGATCCCATGACGATGCCGGTGCGCGGATTGACGATGTCCTTTTCCTCGACCCCCGAGTCACGGATCGCCTGCTCCATGGCGACATGATTCCAGGCCGAGCCGGGGCCGAGAAAGCGCATCGCACGCCGGTCGATCGAGCCGGCCGGATCGAGCGTCGGCATGCCCTGCACCTGGCAGCGGAAGCCGTGGGCGGCGAATTCCTCCGAGCGCGTAATGCCGGACTTGGCTTCGCGCAGACTGGCGAGGACTTCCTGCGAATTGTTGCCGATGGATGAGACGATGCCCATCCCGGTGACGACGACACGTCTCATGGCCGTATTTCCTCACACAGTACCGCGTTTGTCGGATTTCGCGGTGATTGGGCACATTTGGGCCGCTTCAGGCAACAACGCAAGGCTGCGAACGACGTCAAAAACGTCAGCCGCCCGCCGGCTCCGCGTCCTTGAACAGGCCGACCTTGAGGTCGCTGGCCTTGTAGATGACCTTGCCGTCAGCTTCTAACCATCCATCGGCAATGCCGAGCACCAGTTTCGAGCGCATGACGCGCTTGAAATCGACGCCGTAGACGACCTTCTTGACGCTCGGCAGCACCTGGTCGCTGAATTTGATCTCGCCGGTCGCGATCGCGCGGCCCCGTCCGGGCGCACCCAGCCAGCCAAGGTAAAAACCGACCATCTGCCATAGGGCATCCAGGCCGAGGCAGCCCGGCATTACCGGGTCGCCTTTGAAATGACAGAGGAAAAACCACAGGTCCGGCCGCACATCGAGTTCCGCGCGGACGAAGCCCTTGCCGTGCGGACCGCCAGTTTCTGAAATCTCGGTAATCCGGTCGAACATCAGCATCGGCGGCAGCGGCAACTGGGCGTTGCCCGGGCCGAACAGCTCGCCGCGGCCACAGGCCAGCAAGTCTTCGTAGGCGAAACTGTTACGCCGGTTTTCCATCGTCGAACTATCCCCCGTTTGGGCGGGCTTGCCTCAATTGGCGTTTTTCCTAACACACCGGGCCGGGGTGGCAAAGATGCCGAATTCGCCCAGGCGGACCCTTTTCCTGCCGTATTTACAGCCGGATAGGCCGGCTAGCGGCGTACCTGCCTTCGCCGCTGTTGCGAGACGGTTGCATCTGGGCGCCGTTTTCGATATGTTGCAGATGAAACGGATTTGTCCCGGGCCGTCGGGACATTGATTTATTTGTAATTCGCTTCGGCGAAACCTTGGGCTCGCAACTATGACCCAGACGCGTACCGTTCTTCTGCCGATCGACAAGGCCGACGCAGCGCCTGCGCCGGACCGCACCTCGCTCACCGGCTGCCCGTGGCACGATGTGAAGGCAATGCTGCGCGAAGTAGGCTTGCGTCCGACGCGCCAGCGCATGGCGCTGGGCTGGATCCTGTTCGGCAAAGGCGACCGCCATCTCACCGCCGAGGCGCTTTACGAAGAAGCCTCGCGCGCCAAGGTGCCGGTGTCGCTGGCGACGATTTACAACACGCTGCACCAGTTCACCGAAGTCGGCCTGCTGCGTCAGGTGCCGGTCGATGGTTCGAAGGCTTACTTCGACACCAATGCGTCGTCGCATCACCACTTCTTCGTCGAAGGCGAAGACGAGCTGCTCGACATTCCGGGCGCCGAAGTGATGGTCGGCAAGACGCCGGAGCCGCCGGAAGGCTACGAGATCGCGCGCGTCGATGTGGTCGTGCGCCTGCGCCGCAAGGCCTGATTTTTCCGTTCGAGACTTAAAGAAGGCCGCGCGGCATGCGCGGCTTTTTTTATGGCTGCCAAAACCATTTCACGCCTTCGCGCCGCCGTTGCGCTTCGCTTAGCCCGATATCGGCGAGGCGATGCGCCTCAAGCGCACGCAACTGACGCCGCGTGCGCGCGCGTCTGAACCAGATCGTGAAAACCGCGGCAATGTCGATAATCGTCATGCCGCACATTGCGCAGCGCTGGCGGCAAAATGTTTCGGCCAGGGCCGAAGCATCGCTGCGCTAAATCGCCTAGACTACGCACGACGGTTCACGGAGTGTTTAAAATGGCGAGCAATGCCGCCTTCGCGGAAGTGGCCAATCTAGCGGGCGATCCGGCCCGCGCCGGCATGCTGCATGCGCTGATGGATGGCCGCGCCTTGACGGCTACCGAACTGGCGCGCGTCGCCGGCATCACGCCGCAGACCGCATCGGGCCACCTCCTGCAACTCACCGCCGGAGGCCTGTTATCTGTCGAAAAACAGGGCCGTCATCGTTATCACCGGCTCGCTTCGCCCGCGGTCGCGCGCATGTTGGAAAGCATCATGCAGGTGGCCGCCGATACCGCGCCACGCAAGAAGACGTTTGTCGGCCCGCGCGATGTCGCGTTGCGCGCCGCGCGCACCTGTTACGATCATCTGGCCGGCCACCTCGGCGTCGCGCTCGCCGATGCACTGGTCAAACGCGGCGATATCGAACTCACAGCGGACGCCGGCATCGTCACGAAAAGCGGTGCGGCTCTGTTCGATCGGCTTGGTATCGACCTTGGCATCGATCTCGGCGCGAGTGGCAAGCGTAAAGGCCGCATGCTGTGCCGGCCGTGTCTCGACTGGAGCGAACGGCGGCCGCATCTCGCCGGCCACGTCGGCGCCGCTTTATGCAAACATTGCCTGAGCGAAGGCTGGATCAAGCACATCGACGGCACGCGCGCGGTCGCGGTCACCGTCAAAGGCCAGCGGAATTTCAGGGACGTGTTCGGAATAGCAATGGTCTGAGGAAACCTAGTCGACCTTCTCGTTCGGATAGGCGCCCCACAGGCGCTCCTGCACGATCCAGCCGCTGAAGCTCTTGCCGGACACCTGGCACCATGTGCCGGAGCAGCCCTTGATCTGGGTGAGCACGCCGGGCTGCAACCGCGCCGCCACGGTCGCCTCGAGATCGGGGCTTTCGTACAGCGGCACCAGTTCGTCCTTCAGCGTCGGCACCACCACCGCCGAGCGCTTGCCCGACAAAAGCGAGTGATAGACCCAGCCTTCCGCGCCTTCCCAGTCGCGGATGCGGCGCCAGTTCTCGAATTCGGCGGTAATCTCCACCGGCATGCCGGCGCGGGTATACACCCAGCGCACTTCCTGATCCTTGTTCGGACCGGAGCGGACGTTGACCCGGTCAGACTTTAGGCTGACGAAGCGCGGGATCGGCAGGCCGCTGACCGCGCCAACCGGGCCTTCGCCCGCTGCCAGGGCTTGGGGCGACCAGGACGCGGCCAGCCCGGCCACGAGGAGGCCCGCGCCGGCCCGCCGCAAGGCCGCCCGGACGCTTTGTGTTGTCATTGCCATCTGGTAGGAAAAAGAAGGAATTTTCGACCCCACGCACGAGAATTGGGAGTGTGGGCGAACGCGGTTAAAGAGACCTGAATCGGCAATCATTTCGGTATTTAAGTCCATGCCCAAGGCGAAGAAACCCGTCGTCGTCGTCACCCGCAAATTGCCCGACTCGGTCGAGTTGCGCATGCGGGAACTTTTCGATGCGCGCCTCAATCCGGACGACAAGGCCATGTCGACGGCGCAACTGGCCGAGGCGGTCAAGACGGCGGACGTCCTGGTGCCGACGGTGACAGACCGCATCGATGCCGCGCTTTTGTCCAAGGCCGGCGAGCAGCTTCGCCTGATCGCCAATTTCGGCAACGGCGTCGACAATATCGACGTCGCCACCGCGGTTCAGCGCGGCATCACCGTGACCAATACGCCGGGCGTTTTGACCGAGGACACCGCCGACATGACGATGGCGCTGATCCTGTCGGTGCCGCGCCGCCTCGTCGAAGGTTCGAACGTCCTGATCTCGGATCAGGACTGGGCCGGCTGGACGCCGACCTGGATGCTCGGCCACCGCATCTGGGGCAAGCGCCTCGGCATCATCGGCATGGGCCGCATCGGCCAGGCGGTGGCGCGGCGCGCCCGCGCCTTCGGCTTGCAGATCCACTATCACAACCGCCGCAAGGTCGCGCCCAAGATTGAGGAAGAACTCGACGCCACCTATTGGGAGAGTCTCGACCAGATGCTGGCGCGTATGGACATCGTGTCCGTCAACTGTCCGCATACGCCCGCTACATTTCACCTGTTGTCGGCGCGCCGCCTCAAGATGTTGCGCCCCGAGGCCTTCGTCGTGAACACGGCGCGTGGCGAGGTGATCGACGAAAACGCCCTGGCGCGCCTGCTGGATTCAGGCGACATCGCCGGCGCCGGTCTCGACGTGTTCGAACATGAACCGGCGGTCAATCCGAAACTGTTGAAGCTGGCCAAAGCCGGCAAGGTCGTGCTGCTGCCCCATATGGGATCGGCGACGATCGAAGGCCGCATCGACATGGGCGAGAAGGTCATCATCAACATCAAGACCTTCATGGACGGGCATCGCCCGCCGGATCGAGTCTTGCCGAGTATGCTGTGAGGCGATCCACACACAGCCGTCATTGCCGGGCTTGACCCGGCAATCCATGATGCCATTCCACGACAACAGACTTTCGTAAGCTCCTTATCTGCGGCGCCACATCATGGATGCCCGGGTCAAGCCCGGGCATGACACAGTGGCTTACCCGCGCGGCGTCTTGCGGCGCTCGTAGCTGTCTTCACTATGGATCATGCGCTTGAAATACATGCCGCGATGGCCGCATTTCGGGCACGGCACGCTGAACTCGATGCTGACCATGTTGGGCTGGCGAATTTGGATCGGTGAATGACATCTTTCGCATTCGACGACGCCGCGCTGATGAGCGCCGAGGTTCTGGTTGGCGATTTGCTGGGCCGAATACATGACGCGAACTCCGCTGCTCGAATTTGACTCCACTTTGACCGAAAAATGCTGTTCCGCTGTTAAGCTGAAGTTCCCTAAATCGTAAACGCCCGTTAGGGCTGTTCGGCGGCGGATATGGAAAAAGCGCGATAGATCAGGACAAATCGACGATGGTCGGCCGGTTGCCGCTCAACGGATTGTCCGCGTCCCATGCATAGCTGAGCGTCTCGAATCGCATGGAGCGCGCATCGACCATCAGCAGGCGGCCGACGAGGCCTTCGCCGAAGCCGACGATTTCACGCATCACTTCGAGCGCCATCATCGAGCCGAGAATGCCCGGCAGCGCGCCGAGAATGCCGGCTTCGGCGCAGGCCGGTATCGAGCCGGCCGGCGGCGGCTCGGGAAACAGGCAGCGATACGTCGGATTGCGCACGCCGTCGGCGTTTGTCTCGTGGGCGCGGATGGTGGTCAGCGAACCGTCGAAGATGCCGACCGCCGCCGTGACCAATGGCTTGCGCGCGAAATAGCAGGCGTCCGACACCAGATAGCGCGTGGCGAAATTATCCGAGCCGTCGGCGACGATATCGTAATCCGAAATCAGGTCGAGCGCATTGCCTGCCTCGATCCGCGTCATGTGCGTTTCAACTTTGACATGCGGATTGAGCTTTTCGATCGCGACCTCGGCGCTGTCGACCTTGCGCAGGCCGATATCGGGCGTCGCGTGAATGACCTGACGTTGCAGGTTCGACAGCGAGACGATGTCGTCATCGACGATACCGATGGTGCCGACGCCGGCGGCGGCAAGATAGAGCAGCACCGGCGCACCAAGGCCGCCCGCACCGATTACCAGCGCGCGCGCGGCTTTCAGCTTTGCCTGTCCGGGGCCGCCCACTTCGCGCAGCACGATGTGGCGCGCATATCGTTTGAGTTCGTTTGAATTCAGCATGATGGTTAACCTAGCGCAAGAATCCGAAGCCAGGGAACCGCTTTGTGGCTGCCGCACGATGTCCGCCGCCTTGCGCGAGCGCCCCTATGGGCTAGTTTGCGCGGCAATCTTGGTTAGTATGGCGTTAATGACAATCCGTCCGCTCCCCATCGTGACGTTGTTCGCGCTCTCGCTCAGCGCGATATCCGCGTCGGCGCAAATGCCGGCAGCCGACGCGGCGCCCTATCCGATGGAAGCCGACCAGGCCGCGGCTGCCCCAGCCAAACCAGAAAAGAAGCCCGAGAAAAAGCCGGAGAAGAAGGCGGAAACGAAGCCCTCTGCCCAGGCTGCCGCGCCCGTCGTGCTGCCGCCGGTCAGGCCGGACGCCATCAAGGCGGCCCTCGCCCGGCCCGAAGCCGCGCCGGTGGCCGCGCCGCCCGCTACAGCTGCGCCCGTTGCCGCGACCGAAAACGAACAGGAACTCGGCTGGAACGTGGTGGCCGATCCGGCGACCGGCGTGCACATCGGCCTGCCGACGAAATTGGTGCCGCATGCGCGCGAGGCGGCGCGCGGCACGCGCTGGTCGTCAAAGTACGGCGACGTGCAGGTCGAGACCTTCCGCATCAGCGATCCCGGCCTGAAATTGTCGGCGCTGTTCGAGCAGGAAAAGAAAGAGCCCGGCGGCCGCAAGGTGGAATACAGCGTGCTGCGCGACGACAGCTTTTTCATCAGCGGTCTTCAGGGCCTGAAGAAATTTTCGGTGCGCGCCTCAATCCGCAATGGCGAGGTGCGCGGCTTCACCATGCTGTACGATCAGGCGATGGAAGGCATCGTCGCGCCGGTAATGGTGGCGATGACCTCGGCCTTCGCGCCGTTTCCACAACGCAGTCTGCCATTCGCCGCGCTCGCCAAGCCGGTCGAGTATGGCAACGGCGTCATCGTCAGCGCGAAAGGCCACATCGTCACCGACGCCAGTCTGGCGCGCGGTTGTCAGGTGATTTTGGCTTCCGGCTTCGGCGATGCCGAGCGCGTTGCCGAAGACAAGGACAACGGACTCGCACTGCTGCGCGTCTACGGCCCGCATCGATTCCGACCTTTGTCGATGACCGGCGATGTTGCCGCGTTCAAATCAGCGGATGTGACCCTGGCCGGCATTCCCGATCCCAGGGAGCAGACCAATAAAGCCAAAGTCACCGAGATCAAGGCGCGCGTCACCGACGGCAATTCGATAGAATTGCGTCAGTCCGAACCGATGGCGGGATTTTCCGGGGCCGCCGCGCTCGACGGTCAGGGCCGCTTCATCGGCATCGCCGAGATGCGCAACGCTGTCGTCGCCAGCACCAGGCCGTCAATGCCGCCGCTGCGATTGATCACGGCCGCCACCGTCCGCAGCTTTCTCGATGCGCACAATGTACCGGCGTCCCCCGCAACGAGCGGCGACGCCTCGGCGTCGGTCGTGCGTATTATTTGCGTGCGGAAAAAGTAGCGATTGTCGTCCCCGCGAAGGCGGGGACCCAGCAGCCCCGGCCTCGCGATTCTATCTCTGGCGTTCGCGATTACTGGATGCCCGCTTTCGCGGGCATGACACATTACCGATTCTTCCACTGTGGCTTTCGCTTTTCGACGAAGGCCTTCATGCCTTCCTTCTGGTCGTCGGTGGCAAACAGCGCGTGGAAGATGCGGCGCTCGAACACGACGCCCTCAGTCAGGCTCGATTCGAAAGCGCGGTTGACCGCTTCCTTGCCCGCCAGCACCGACGGCAGCGACATGTTGGCAATCGTGTCGGCAACTTTCATGGCTTCGTCCATCAGGCTTGCCGCCGGCACAACGCGCGCCACCAGGTTAGAGCGCTCGGCCTCGGCCGCATCCATCATGCGTCCGGTCAGGATCATGTCCATTGCCTTGGCCTTGCCGACCGCGTGCGTCAGGCGCTGCGTGCCGCCAATGCCGGGGATGACGCCGAGCTTGATTTCCGGCTGGCCGAACTTGGCATTGTCAGCGGCGATGATGATGTCGCACTGCATCGCCAGTTCGCAACCGCCGCCGAGCGCAAAGCCCGCCACCGCCGCGACGATCGGCTTGCGCGCCCGCGTCGGCGCATGCCAGTCGCCGGCGAAATTGCCGAGATAGGCTTCGATGAAGGTCTTGTCCGCCATCTCCTTGATGTCGGCGCCGGCGGCGAAGGCCTTGTCGCTGCCGGTGATCAGCAGGCAACCGATGCCGCTGTCGGCCTCATATGCGTCGATCGCTTGCGTCAGTTCGATAACAAGCGCGCGGTTCAACGCATTGAGGGCCTGCGGCCGGTTGAGCGTGATGACGCCGACGCGGCCTTTGCTTTCGACAATGAGATTTTCATAAGCCATCGCGTTTTCTCCCGGTGATCTTTGCTATTTCTGGCACGCCGGACAATAAAATGTCGAGCGGCCGTTCTGCACGATGCGCTTGATGGTGCCCTTGCAATGCGGGCACGGCGCGCCCTCGCGGTCATAGACGCTGAAATTGTGCTGGAAATAGCCGAGCGTGCCGTCGGCCTGGCGGTGATCGCGCAGCGACGAGCCGCCGGCCTTGATGGCGTCTTGCAGCACCGCCTTGATCCCATCGACCAAAGCCACCGCGCGCTGGTTCGGCAAACCCTTGCGGTCGGCGATGGTCGAGGCCTGCCGCTTCGGCGACACATGCGCGCGATAGAGCGCCTCGCAGACATAGATGTTGCCCAGGCCGGCAACGACGCGCTGGTCGAGCAGTGCCGCCTTCAGCGACGTCTTCTTGCCGGCGCAGGCTTTGGCCAGCATCACGGCGTCGAATTCGTTGCCGAGGGGCTCCGGTCCGAGCGCGTTCAGCAACGGCTCCTTGTCGAGTTCTGTCCGCGCCACCAGCTTCATCGAGCCGAAACGGCGCGGATCGTTGAACGTCACCGTCGCGCCGTTCGACATGTGAAACACGACATGGTCGTGCGCGCCGATCTTGCCGCGCTCGTGATGGAAGTCGCCCGGCCGCGCCGTCTTGGTGTCCAGGATGATGTGGAACGAGCCGGACATGCCGAGATGCATCAGCAGCACATCGCCGGTCGACAGGTCCGCGACCAAATACTTAGCGCGTCGGCCAAGCCCATCCACGGTCGCCCCGGCAATGCGCTTGGCGAAATCCTTCACCAGCGGCCAGCGCAGGTCGCCGCGCCGCACCTCGACCTTGACGATCCGGGCGCCTTCCATGACGGGGGCGAGGCCCCGACGCACGGTTTCGACTTCGGGGAGTTCAGGCATTATACGCCTTGCGCCGGTTTATCGATCGGCTCGCCGAAGACGATCCGGTTGTTGAACGGATCGACCACCGCCACTTCCAGCATGCCCCAATCCTGCTGCTGCAGGCCGGGCCGGTTATGGCGGTAGTTCTTGTCGATCAGCTCCCGCTGCAATTCGGCGGCGCCCTTCATATAGACATAGACATGCGACCCCGGCGTGCCGTCACCATGGTGTTCGCTGAGGTGGAACACCACGCCACCGCGCGACACCTGCATGTAGACCGGCATGCCCGGCTCGAACGTATATTCCCAGTCGACCTTGAAGCCGAGGAAATCGAGGTAGAACTCGCGCGCCTTCTCCAGCGAGAAAATGCGCAAAACCGGTACCGTGCGCCCGAATTCGATAGCCATGACCTGGTCGGCTCCCTGTCGTCGGCCGTTAAACAAGAGGCCGGCCTTTCTAGCGCCCCGCCGCCTGCCGCGCTATGGTCCTGCCCGCAAAGGACTATTGGCTTATGACACCGCAAGAAGAGACGCATTTTGGCGACCAGACCGTGCCCCTGGCCGATAAACAGGGCCTGGTGGACGAGGTTTTTCACTCGGTCGCGCGCCGCTACGACCTGATGAACGATTTGATGTCCGGCGGCCTGCACCGCGCCTGGAAGGACGCACTGGTCACCGCCGTCAATCCGCCGGGCAAATCCAGCGACCGTCCCTTCGCGCTGCTCGATCTCGCCGGCGGCACCGGCGACATTGCATTCCGCACCGTCGAGGCCGGGGGCGACAACACCCGCGTCACCGTCTGCGACATCAACGCCGAAATGCTGGCGGTCGGCCGCGAGCGCGCCCTGGAGCACGGCCTCGACGACAGGGTCACCTTCGAGCAGGGCAATGCCGAAGAGCTGCCTTACGCCGACAAGAGCTTCGACTGCGTCACCATCGCCTTCGGCATTCGCAATGTGCCGCGCATCGCCAAGGCGCTGAGCGAAGCGCACCGGGTGCTCAAATATGGCGGCCACTTCCTCAGCCTGGAATTTTCCAGCGTCGATGTGCCGGGGTTGGATAAAATCTACGACCTGTATTCACAACACGTCATCCCGAACATCGGCCGCGCCGTCACAGGCGATCGCGAGGCCTATGCCTACCTCGTTGAGTCGATCCGCAAGTTCCCCAAGCCGAAAGCCTTCGCGGCGATGATCGAGGAGGCCGGCTTCCGCCGCGTCACCTTCACATCGATGACCGGCAATGTCGTGGCGATGCATTCGGGCTGGAAATTGTGATTTTCGCCCTCTCTCACCTCACGCGGCTCGCGCGCACCGGGTACGTCCTGGCGCGCGAAGGCGTGTTCGCGCTGGTCGACACCCGTGCGCTGCCGCTGCCGGAACGCACCTTCATCGCGATGGCGCGGCTGATCGAACGGCCGACCGCCAAGGAAGGCACGAAGGACGATTCTGGCCGTCTCGCCGCCGCGCTGACCAAGCTCGGGCCCACTTACGTCAAGCTCGGCCAGTTCATGGCGACGCGTCCCGATGTCGTCGGCACGCAGATCGCGCACAGCCTGGAAAGCCTGCAAGACCGCATGCCGCCGTTTCCGCAGAGCGAGGCGGAAGCCGTTATCGTCGCCGCTTTCGACCGGCCGCTGAACGCGACCTATGCCAGCTTAGGCCCCGCGGTCGCCGCCGCTTCCATCGCGCAGGTGCACAAGGCCGAAATCGACATCGCCGGCGAACGCAAGACCGTCGCCGTCAAGGTGCTGCGTCCCGGCATCGAGCGCCGCCTCAACGCCGATCTCGATGCTTTCTTCTTCGCCGCGCGCACCGCCGAAAGAATGTCAATCGAGGCGCAGCGGCTGCGCCCGGTCGAGGCCGTCGCCACTCTGGCGCGGTCGGTCAAGATCGAAATGGATTTCCGGCTGGAAGCCGCCGCCGCCTCGGAGATGGCCGAGAACACCAAGGACGACCCGAACTTCCGCGTACCGACCGTGGACTGGGACCGCACCGCGCGCGAAGTGCTGACGCTGGAGTGGATCGACGGCACGCCGCTGAACGACCGCGCCACCTTGGAGGCGCGCGGCTTCGACCTGCCGGCGCTCGGCCGCAACGTCATCCAAAGCTTCCTGCGCCACGCGCTGCGCGACGGCTTTTTCCACGCCGACATGCATCCGGGCAATCTGTTCGTCGATGCCGACGGCAAGCTTGTTGCGGTCGATTTCGGCATCATGGGCCGTCTCGGCCCGAAGGAACGCCGCTTCCTCGCCGAAATCCTGTACGGCTTCATCACCCGCGATTATCACCGCACCGCGCAGGTGCATTTCGACGCCGGCTACGTGCCGCGGCATCATTCGGTCGATGACTTCGCGCAGGCGATCCGCGCCATCGGCGAGCCGATCCACAACCGCACCGCCGAAGACATCTCGATGGCCAAGCTGCTGATGCTTCTTTTTGAAGTGACCGGCCTGTTCGACATGCGGACGCGGCCGGAGCTGCTGCTGTTGCAGAAGACCATGGTCGTGGTCGAAGGCGTCGCGCGCACCTTCGATCCGAAACTCGACATGTGGGCGACCGCCGATCCTGTGGTGCGCGAATGGATCGCGCGCCATCTCGGCCCCGCCGGCAAGCTCGAAGGCGCTTTCGAAGGCGCCGGCGAACTCGGCCGCTTTGCGTCGCAGGTGCCGTCGCTGCTCAGCCGCGCCGGCAACATTCTCGATCAAATCGATGACGCCACCCGAAACGGCATCGTGCTGGCGCCGGAATCGGTCGAAGCCATCGGCCGCGCCGAGGCACGCCACAACCGCTGGGTCGCCGGCGGACTGTGGATGATCGCGCTGATGCTCGGCTGGATCGCCTGGCTGCTGGTGTAGGTGCGACCGGACGCTAGGCGGAAAATTCCATCATCGTCTTGAAGCCGCCGAAGATCATGCGCTTGCCGTCGAACGGCATGGCATTCATGTCCATCTTCAGGCGCTTGTCGCTCATTATCTTGTCCATAATCGCGTCACGGGACTTGCGCGATGTGTAAGTGATCCAGGAGAACACCACGACTTCGCCGGGTTTCAGCTTGACGCTGCGCGGAAACGAGGTCCACTTGCCCTTCTTGACGTCGTCGGCGACGCATTCGACATAACTCAGCGCGCCGAATTCCATCCAGATCTTGCCGGCCTTTTTGGCGATCTTGCGATAGGCCGCCAGCTTCTTCTTCGGCACCGGGACGATAAAACCGTCGACATAGGTCATGTGTTTTCCTTTCCTTGAGAGACGCCACTGGCCGGCGTAGGCGCGTTCGATCGTCGCCAGGTCGACCTTGTTCATTTTCAACATCGCGCTCATGGCGCGATCGGCCTTGGCGCGATCAAGATCGCGCAGCATATCCGATGCCGAGGATATTTTGCCGTTTTCCGCCACGATCGAAGTGCGCGATGCCTGCCTGTGCCTGCACGTCCAGCGCCGCACGCATGCTGGCACGGCGTTTCGACGAGGCGCTGAGCCCTTGTGGAAAGTGCCGAAGCCGCTATGATTGCATTGATGGCAACGCCATCATATGCGATTAAGCAACTGTTTTTGCAACGGTTTTCATGGCCTCGCTCACCGTCCGCCAGATCGACGAGGCGCTCAAGCAGCAATTGCGGCTGCGCGCCGCGCGCCATGGCCGATCGGTCGAGGATGAAATCCGCAATATTCTGCGTGACGCCGCCGGCGACACCGAAACCCCGCCCGGCCCTTCGCCCAGTCAGCGCGCGACCGAACCGGCGGCGACCGCGGCCCGGCGCGTCCTGCTGATTATCGGCGGCGGCATCGCCGCCTACAAGTCGCTCGATCTGATCCGGCGGCTGAAAGAGCGCGGCATCGCCGTGCGCTGTATCCTGACCAAGGCGGCCGAGGAATTCATCACGCCATTGTCGGCCGGCGCCATTACCGGCGAACGCGTTTTCAGCGACCTGTTCGATCCGGCGCATGAATTCGACGTCGGCCATATTCGTTTGGCGCGCGAAGCCGACCTGATCGTCGTCGCGCCGGCGACCGCCGACCTGATGGCCAAGATGGCGAACGGCCTGGCCAACGATCTCGCCACCGCCGTGCTGCTGGCGGCCAAGGCGAAGATCCTGCTGGCGCCGGCGATGAATCCGGCGATGTGGTCGAACAGAGCGACGCAGCGCAATCTGGCGCAGCTCACCGCCGATGGCGTGACCATGATCGGCCCGAACAGCGGCGAGATGGCCGAGAGCGGCGAACGCGGCCTTGGCCGCATGGCCGAACCTTTGGAGATCGCGGCAAGTGTCGAAGGAATCTTCAAAACTGCCGGCGCGCCGCAGCCGTTGCAGGGCAAGCGCGTGCTGATCACCGCCGGCCCGACGCATGAACCCATCGATCCCGTGCGCTATATCGCGAACCGGTCGTCCGGCAAGCAGGGCTATGCCATTGCGCAGGCCGCCGCGGCGGCCGGCGCCGATGTCACCTTGATCAGCGGGCCGGTGAATCTGCCGAAGCCGGCCGGCGTCACTGTTGTCGATGTCGAAACCGCGCGCGACATGCTCGATGCGGTCGAGCGCGCCCTGCCCGCCGACGTCGCCATCTTCGCCGCCGCGGTCGCCGACTGGCGCGTCGCCAATGCAGGGGCGCAAAAGATCAAGAAAAAGGCCGGCGCGGCAACGCCTGAACTGGCGCTCGCAGAAAACCCGGACATCCTGTCCACCATCGCGCACCGACCATCGGGACGTCCCGGTCTGGTCATCGGCTTTGCCGCCGAGACCGAGAATGTCGAGGCCAACGCCAAGGCCAAGCTCGCCAAAAAAGGCTGTGACTGGATCCTCGCTAATGACGTGTCGCCCGCAACCGGCATCATGGGTGGCGACAACAACACAATAAAACTGGTGACGGCAAACGGCATCGAGCCGTGGCCGCCGCAAAGCAAGGAAGACGCCGCCACGATGCTGATTGCGCGCATCGCCGCGGCGTTGAAGGGAGACAAGACGTGAATGTTCGCATCATGCGACTGGCGCACGCGCGCGATCTGCCGCTGCCGGCCTATCAAACAGCACAGGCCGCGGGTTTCGATCTTACCGCCGCCGTGCCTGCGCACGCGCCGATCACTCTGATGCCGGGCGCACATGTTTTGGTGCCGACAGGCCTATCGATCGCACTGCCGGAAGGCTTCGAAGCACAGGTGCGTCCACGTTCGGGTCTCGCCGCCAAACACGGCGTGACGGTGCTCAATTCGCCCGGCACCATCGACGCGGATTACCGCGGCGAAATCCAGGTTATCCTCATCAATCACGGCGTCGAATCGGTCGAAATCGCGCGCGGCATGCGAATAGCCCAGATAGTGGTCGCAACCGTAGCGCGCGCTTCATTTATCGAAGTCGATTCTCTCGATGAAACACCACGGGGAATCGGCGGCTTCGGATCCACTGGTGGTTGAAGTGAAGTTTTTTCCACTTACGTACTGGACGGATTGTTGACTGTAGCCTATTACCTTTTAAATTAGTTGCAACTGGTGCCGATAATGCCGCTGGTTTCCCGCAAGGGCATTCTTGCCATTGCCGCCGTCATTGACGTGGCTATCAATGCCCAAGGCCGGCCGGTGTCGGCAAAGGCTTTGGCTGGCCGTCACAAGTTGCCGCCGCGCCATCTTGAGCCGGTGCTGCAAGCGCTTGTCCGTGACGGCATCCTGAAAGGTATTCGCGGACCGCACGGCGGCTACGAACTGGCGCGCGAACACAAAAAGATCACGGCAGAGGACATCCTGCGAGCCGCCTCGCGCGCGGACGACGACGAGGAACCGCAAACGTCATTGCCGAAACTGGCCAGCGATGTCGTGAACCCGGCGCTGGCCGAAGCGGAACGCAGCTTTTCGCTGGCGCTCAGCCGCATCAATATCGAAGACATGGTCAAGCGCGCCGAAACGGCAAAATAGCCGGCGCGCCCGCCGCGATTTTCAAGCCGCGTTCGAATATCCGCATTGCCTCAACACGTTCACCATATGGACTCTTTCGGCGCGACTCCCCGTGGGGGTAAAGTCCAACGATTCGCGTCCGATGTTGCGGACATCGCTCGCGTCCGTTGACGCAATCCACGTTGCGTATCCTTTGGGGCAATTCTGAAATGCCGGAGACGATCCGGACGTCGAACGAGGGGCTGCGCTCTCGTCCGAGGCGAGGTGGAGTCCTCTCCGCCGCCGTCCTCGCCAATCTCTGCGTCCCATTCAGCGCGGCCGAAGCCGGAGCGGAAGCGCTGACCCGCGCCGCCGGCCTGTTCGACCGGCAGGAAATCGTCACGCTCACTTTGTTCGCCGGCGCCGCCTGCTTCGCCGTGGTCGCCGCCGTCGTCATGATCCGCAGCCGCCGCAACGCCGGACGCCACGACCCCGGCACGCGCGACGACACCTTGGCGCTGCAGGCCGAAGTCGACCGCTTCAAGCAGCTGTTCCTGTCCGATCCGCAAGTGCTGGTGACCTGGGCCGCCGCAGACGACCGCCCGGAGATTCTCGGCGACACGTCCGTCGTCGTCGCGGGAAATCCCGAGCGCGTGCTGGCCTTCGGTGCCTGGCTGGAACCGGCAGCGGCGCAGTCCATCGAACAGGCCGTGACGTCCTTGCGCGGCGAGGGCCGCGGCTTCATCATGACGCTGACGACCTCGGCCGGCCGGCCGCTCGAGGCCACCGGCCGCGCCGTCGGCGGCCGCGCCGTGCTGCGCTTGCGCGATGTCAGTGGCATCGAGCGCGATCTTGTCGATCTCGCCACGCGCCACGACCGGCTCAATGCCGATATCGAGACCATGAAGGCGCTGCTCGAATCGCTGCCGGCGCCGGTGTGGGCACGCGACGGCAGCGGCCATCTGGTGTTCGCCAATTCAGCCTATGCCCGCGCCGTCGAAGCGGTCGATCCGACCGACGCGGTGGCGCGCGAACTCGAACTGCTCGACCGCCCGGCCCTCACCGACGCGGCGCGCGCCCGCGCCGCCGGTGAAGCCTTCACCAAGCGCCTGCCGGCCATTGTCGCCGGCGAACGCCGCATCTTCGACGTCATCGACGCGCCGAGCGGCGGCGGCAGCGCCGGCATCGCCATCGACCGTACCGAAGCCGAGACCATGCGTTCTGAACTCGCGCGCATGATCGATGCCCATCGCCGCGTTCTCGATCAACTCGCCACCGGCGTCGCCATCTTCAACGTCGATCGCAAGCTGATTTTCTACAATACCGCGTTCCGCTCGCTGTTCGATCTCGATGCCGGCACGCTGGAGCAGAATCCGACCGACAGCGCCGTGCTCGACAGACTGCGCGCCGATCGCAAATTGCCCGAACAGCAGGACTTCCGGCAATGGAAGCAGCAGCTGTACGAAGCCTACCGCATGGTCGAGCCGCAGGAGCATATGTGGCACCTGCCCGACGGCCGCACCTTGCGCGTCGTCACGACACCAAATCCGGAAGGCGGCATCACCTATCTCTATGACGACGTCACCGAACGTCTCGATATGCATCGCCGCTACGATGCGCTGATCAAGGTGCAGAGCGAGACGCTCGATCATCTGGCCGAAGCGGTCGCCGTGTTCGGCTCGGACGGCCGCGTCCGCCTGCACAATCCGGCGTTCCAGCGCATGTGGAAACTGTCGGCGGAGGCGCTCGACGCCCACCCGCACATCGAGGCGGTCACCGCCTGGTCGCAGGCGCTGCACGACGACAACATCGTCTGGCGCACGCTGCGCGCGGCGGTGACCGCGATCGACGGCCGAGAGCCGGTCGGTGCGCGCATCGAGCGGCGCGACGGCATGGTGATCGACATGGCGACCATGCCGCTGCCGGACGGCGCGACCTTGGTCACGTTCCAGGACGTCAGCGACACCGTCAATGTCGAACGCGCGCTGCTCGACCGCAACGAGGCGCTGGTCGCCGCCGACGGCATCAAGATCGAATTCGTCCACCACGTTTCCTATGAACTGCGTTCGCCGCTGACCAACATCATCGGCTTCGCCAACCTGCTCGGCGATCCAGCATTCGGCCCGCTCAATGCCAAGCAGCATGAATATCTCGGCTACATCACGACATCGACCAATGCGCTGCTGGCGATCATCAATAACATTCTCGACCTCGCCACCATCGACGCCGGCGCCATGACGCTGAATTTGTCCGACGTCGACATCCGCAAATGCATGGAAGCAGCCGCCGAAGGCGTGCTCGACCGGCTCGTCAAGAATAACCTCAGGCTGGAAATTCTATCTGCGCCGGGTATCGGCAGCTTCAGCGCCGACGAGCGCCGGCTGCGCCAGGTGCTGTTCAATCTTTTGTCCAACGCCGTCGGTTTCTCGCCGCAGGGCGCAGCCGTGACCTTGTCGGCCGAACGGCAGGACGAGGCCGTGGTGTTCACCGTGATCGATCGCGGCCCCGGCATTCCGCCGGAAGCGAAAGATAAGGTGTTCGACTGGTTCGAAACCGACTCGCAGGGCTCGGAACACCGCGGCACCGGACTGGGGCTGTCGCTGGTGCGCTCGTTTGTCGAGTTGCATGGCGGCACCATCGAAATCGAATCGACGGTCGGCGCCGGCACCAAAGTCATCTGCGTATTTCCACTCACGCACGCAGCCGAGCCGGTCGCCAAACCGGCCATCAAGCAAAGCGCGGCTTGAAGCCAATAAAAAAGCCTCCGCGGAAAACCGCGGAGGCTTTTTCAGTCCATATGGACTTAGCGCATGGGGCGCGGCTGGTAGCCGACATACTCGCCGTTCACGCAGGCACCCTTGTTGGCGCCGAACAAGGCATGGAAGCCACGGCACGGCTGAAACACGGCATCAATCGCCGCGACGGTGCCGACGCCGGCGATGCCGCCAACCGTTGCCGCACCTGCGGCCGTGGTCGGCAGAGCCGCGGAGCCGATTGCAGGGGCAGCGCCGTACCAACCGTGATAGAGGCCGACGCCAACTGCGGTGCCGACCGCGGCGCCGGCAACCGGGCCGGCGACGCCGGTCGTGTATTGCGCGTCCTGTGCGCTCGCCAAAGTCGGCATTGCAATTGCGCCGGCGGTGACCGCGGCGACTGTCAGTGCTGTGATAAATCTACGCATCATGATGCTCCTTCGTTGAACCTTATCCGTACCCAGCAAACGTTCTCTCCTCGCATGCGTTCCGCAGCGCACGCGGGGAACAGCGATGTTTTGTGCAACAATGGCGATGATGTGTCAGAGCCCGGGAACCGCGACACGCACGCGGTAAATCGAAGGCAATGCTGAGGCGTCTGTGGCTCGTTGCCACATCCACGCCGCAGTTCATTCCACGTCGCGCCCTATTGTCTGCTTTTGCGCGCCGGGGCAATCTACCGCGAACGCTTCATACAAAGAATCAATCACGGGGGTAAACGTCATGGCAACGCCGCGCAATTTTCCGCTCAACGCCTGGTATATCGCGGCCTGGAGCTACGAGGTCGGCAAGCGCGAGCCGCTGGCACGCACGGTCTGCAACAATAAAATGGTGATGTGGCGCAAGGCCGACGGCTCGCTCGCCGTGCTTGAAGACGCCTGCTGGCATCGCCTGCTGCCGCTGTCGATGGGCTGGCTCGAAGGCGAAACGATCGTCTGCCGTTACCACGGGCTTGGATTCGACGGCAAAGGCCAATGCACGCGCATGCCGTCGCAGGATAAACTCAATCCGGCGGCGAAGGTGCGCAGCTATCCGGCGCTCGACCGCCATCGCTACGTCTGGGTGTGGCCGGGCGATCCGGCGCTGGCCGATCCCGCTTTGGTGCCGGACATGCACTGGAACGACGATCCGGAATGGGCCGGCGACGGCAAGACTCTTTTCGCCAAATGCGACTACCGGCTGTTCGTCGACAACCTGATGGACCTCACGCACGAGTCCTTCGTGCACATCACCAGCATCGGCTCCAAGCACGTTGCCGAGACGCCGATGACGACGACGCATTCCGGCCGCACCGTAACCTCGACACGCTGGATGCTCGATATCGACGCGCCGCCGTTCTGGCGCACCCAGCTCGGCAAACCGGGCAATGTCGACCGCTGGCAGATCATCCGCTTCGAGGCGCCGTGCACCATCGTGCTCGATGTCGGCGTCGCGCCCACCGGCACCGGCGCGCCCTCGGGAGACCGCTCGCAGGGCGTCAACGGCCGGGTACTCAACTCGATCACGCCGGAAACCGACACCACCTGCATGTATTTCTGGTCGATGACGCGCAACTACAAACTGAGCGATCAGTCGCTGACCTCACAGCTGCGCGAGGCCAATGCCAATATCTTCCTCGAAGACCTGGTCGTGGTCGAAGCCCAGCAGCGCATGATCGACGAGCGGCCGGATGCGCCCCTGCGCAATCTCAACATCGACGCCGGTTCGATGCGCGCCCGCAAGATCATCGACGACATGATCGCCAGCGAGACGCGCATCGCGGCGGAGTGAGCCGCAAGCGCTGTCGGGCGGCGGTCTGGCGCTTGAGCATAACTCCCGTTTATAAGGGTTTGTCCTCATGCGGATGCTGATTCGATGTTCCCCACCACGACCGGCGGCTACAGCTTCACGGTGGCGCTCGAAGACGAGCAGGCCACCTCCCGGCTGATGGCGGATGTCGCCGGGCTGATCGAGCCCGGCGACCTGATCACGCTGTCCGGCGATCTTGGCGCCGGCAAGACCGCCTTCGCCCGCGCCTTCATCCGCCACGTCGCTGGCGACGAAACCATTGAAGTACCAAGCCCGACCTTCACATTGATGCAGAGCTACGATCTGCCGCGCTTTCCGGTGGTGCATGCCGATCTGTACCGCCTCGGCGGCCCGAGCGAACTCAACGAGCTTGGCTTCGAGGACGCGCCGGAAACCGCGGTGACCTTGCTCGAATGGCCCGACCGCGCCGGCGGCCAGCTGCCGCCCGACCGGCTCGACATCGCGCTGACCTTGTCGCCGCCGCAAGGCGAAACGTTCCGCCACGCGCAGATCACCGGCTACGGCGCCTTCGCCGCGCGGGCCGAGCGGATCGCGGCGATCCGCCGTTTCCTCAACGACACCGGTTTCGGCCAGGCGAGCCGCCGCCGCATTCAGGGCGACGCCTCGACACGCTCTTATGAGCGGCTGGTGCGCGACGGCGTCAGCTACATCCTGATGAACTCGCCGCGCCGTCCGGACGGACCGCCGGTGCGCGACGGCAAGCCTTACAGCGCCATCGCGCATCTGGCCGAGACGGTGACGCCGTTCATTGCCATGGCGCGGGCCTTGCGCATGCTCGGTTTCTCGGCGCCGGCGATCTTCGCCGCCGACCGCGATGCCGGACTGCTGGTACTGGAAGATCTCGGCGACGAATTGATCGTCGAGGGCGATCCGCCGGCACCGATCGAGGCGCGTTACGAAGTCGCCGCCGATCTCCTGGCGGCGCTGCATCGTGAGCGCACGCCGGACACTTTGACCGTCGAGGCCGGCGTGCAATATCGCGTGCCGCGCTACGACATGGACGCGATGCTGATCGAGACAGAGCTGCTGCTCGATTGGTTCCTGCCTTTGCTCGGCTCGACGCCGTCCGACGACGTGCGCGACGACTACATTACATTGTGGCGCGCGGCGCTGACGCCGGCGCTGACGGCGCAACCGACCTGGGTGCTGCGCGATTATCATTCGCCCAACATCATCTGGCTGCCGGAACGCGACGGCATCGCCCGCGTCGGTCTGCTGGACTTTCAGGACGCCGTGATGGGGCCGGCCGCCTACGACGTCGCGTCGCTGTTGCAGGATGCCCGCGTCACGGTGCCGGAGATGATGGAGATTTCATTGCTATCGCGCTACACGCGCGCGCGCATGAAGGCCGAGCGGGGCTTCGACGCGCCGGCTTTCGCGCGGCTTTATGCGACCTTCGCCGCGCAGCGCGCCTCGAAGATTCTCGGTATCTTTGCCCGTCTCGACCGCCGCGACGGCAAGCCGCAATATTTGCGTCATCTGCCGCGCGTATGGACCTATCTCCAGCGGTCGCTGGCACACCCGGATCTGGCGCCACTCGCCGCCTGGTATCGTGTGAACATTCCCGTGCCGAAACGCGCATGATCCCGAAAAGTGGAATCCGGTTTTCGGACAAGATCATGCGCAAAATAAAAGTGAAATCCTAGATGAATGCGGTTCCGCAAACGGCCATGGTGCTCGCTGCCGGCTTCGGCCAGCGCATGCGCCCGCTGACCGACACGATGCCGAAGCCTTTGGTGAAAGTCGCCGGCCGCGCGCTGCTCGATCATGTGCTCGACCGCCTGGCCGACGCCGGGGTCCAGCGCGCCATCGTCAACGTGCATTATCTTGCCGAGCAAATCGAACGCCACGTCGAGTCGCGCACCTCGCCGCAGATCACCATTTCCGACGAGCGCTGCGTTCTGCTCGACACCGGCGGCGGCGTCGTCAAGGCTCTGCCGCTTCTTGGCGACGCGCCATTCTTCCACATCAATTCCGACACGATCTGGCTCGACAGCGTCAAGCCGAACCTGACGCGGCTGGCGGAGGCCTTCGATCCCTCGACGATGGACGCGCTGCTGCTCTTGGCGCCGGGCGCCGGCAGCATCGGCTATGCCGGGCGCGGCGATTTCACCATGGCGCCCGACGGCCGCCTGACGGCCCGCCACGAGCGCGACGTTGCGCCCTTCGTCTATGCCGGCGCCGCGATCCTGTCGCCGCGCCTGTTCGATGGCGCGCCGCAGGGCGCCTTCTCGCTGACCAGGCTCTTTGCCAGGGCCATCGAGCAAGGCCGCCTGCACGGCTTGCGGCTGGAAGGCCTGTGGATGCATGTCGGCACGCCGGAAGCAATTGCCGAGGCCGAACAGGCGATTTCCGAGAGCACCGGCTAGCGCGAAGCGTGTATGGTAAGGCGCAATGCCGGCCGCCAAACCCAACGTCTTCAATATTTCCGCCTCAGTGCCGTTTCTGCCGGCGCTGATCGACGCTTTGCGTCAAGGCAAACTGGTGCCGGGATTTCCCGCCTCGAACGATCCGCTGGAGCTTGCCCGCGCCACGCTCTATCTGCCGACACGGCGCGCCTGCCGCCTCGCCCGTGACGTTTTCCTCGAAAAGCTGGATGGCGATGCAGCGATCCTGCCGCGCATCGTGCCGCTTGGCGACGTCGATGAAGATGAGATCGTCTTTGCGGGTTCGTCCACCGATGCCTTGGCCTTGCCGGAAGCCATCGCGCCGCTTGAGCGCAAACTGATGCTGTCTCAGATCATCGCTAAATGGGCAACTGTCGTTCGCTCGGCGCAAGGATCGCCGCTTGTAGCCAACACACCCGGCGCTGCATTTGCCTTGGCGGGTGATCTCGCGCGGCTAATGGACGATATGACAACAAGGCAGGTGAAATGGAGCGCTCTCGACAAACTTGTGCCTATCGATCTTGACGAATATTGGGAGAAGTCACTTGAGTTTCTGAAATTCATCCATCCGCGATGGGACGACATCCTGCGCGCAAACGAAGCCATCGAAGCCGCCGAGCGGCGCGACAGGCTTATCGAGGCCGAAGCCCGGCGTCTCGCCGGTAGCGATGCGCCAGTGATCGCCGCCGGCTCCACAGGCTCGATGCCGGCGACGGCAAAATTGCTGGCGACCATCGCCCGGCTGCCGCATGGCGCCGTGGTGCTGCCCGGCCTTGACATGGATCTCGACGACGACGCGTGGCGGTCAATCGCCGGCAATGGCGACGACCAGACGCATGACGGCGCGCCGGCGTCCAGCCATGCGCAGTTTTCCATGCAGGCGCTGCTGACCACCATCGGCATCGCCCGCGACGAAGTCGAAGTGATCAGCGCGCCCTTAGTCCATGGCCGCGAGAGGCTGGCCTCGGAAGCGCTGCGCCCGGCCGCGACCACCGACCGCTGGCAGGCGCAGCGCGACGAAGCTGCCTTTGGCCCGGCCACCGATAAAGCGCTCGCAAACGTCAGCATGGTCGAGGCCGCCAATCCCGAAGAAGAAGCGCTCGCCATCGCCGTCACCTTGCGCGAGGCGCTGGAAACGCCGGGCAAGACCGTGGCGCTGGTGACGCCCGACCGCGCGCTGGCGCGCCGCGTCGTTGCCGCCTTGGAGCGCTGGCATGTCGCGGTCGATGACTCGGGCGGCGATCCACTGCCGGAAACGCAAGCGGGCCGCTTCGCCCGGCTTGCCGCCGAAGCCGCGCTCGATGGCTTGAAGCCGGTGACGCTGCTGGCGTTGCTCAAGCATCCGCTGTTGCGGCTCGGCGCCGAGGACGGGGCGCACCGCCTCGCCATCGCCGCGCTCGAGCGCGCGCTGCTGCGCGGGCCGCGGCCGAAGCCCGGCAGCGACGGTCTTGCCCATGCGCTCGCCACCTTCCGCGCCAATCGCGACGCCATGCACCGCAGCGATCCGCGCTGGTTGATCACGGCCGACGAACTCGACGCCGCCGCAGCGCTGATCGGGAAACTGAAAGCCGCGCTGGCGCCGCTGGAAAATTTGAAGGCCGGCAGCCACGGACTGGCGACTTTGGCCGAGTGTCATCGCACCGTCATCGGCGGTCTGAGCTCTGATGCCGAGGGCGTCATTGCGGCGTTTTCCGGCAACGACGGCATCGCGCTGGAAACGGCGTTGCAGGACATCAGCGACAGCCCGACGGCGCAAAGCCTGTCGGCGGAACGCGGCGATTATGTCGAACTGTTTCACGCGGCCATTGGTGATCGCGTCGTGCGCCGGCCGGAAACGCGCGACGTGCGCGCGCATATTTACGGGCCGCTCGAAGCGCGCTTGCAGACCGCCGATCTCCTGGTGCTCGGCGGCCTCAACGAGGCGACCTGGCCGCCGGAGACGCGCAGCGATCCGTGGCTGTCGCGACCGATGCGCGCCAAACTCGGCCTCGACCCGCCGGAACGGCGCATTGGTCTGTCGGCGCACGACTTCGCGCAGTCGCTCGGCGCGCCCGAAATTGTGCTGACGCGCGCCGCCAAGCTCGCCGGCGCGCCGACCGTGACGTCGCGGTTCGTCCAGCGCATCGCCGCGCTCGCCGGCAAAGAGCGTTGGCAGAGCGTGCTGGCGCGCGGCAACAGGACGCTCGACCTGGCGCGCGCGCTCGACGCGCCCGCATCGGTGAAAGCGGCCGGGCGGCCCGCGCCGACACCGCCGGTCGCGGCGCGGCCGTCGCGCCTGTCGGTGACCGCGATCGAGGACTGGCTGCGCGATCCCTACACGGTCTATGCCAAGTATATCCTGCGGCTCTATCCGCTCGACGCCGTCGATACACGGCCCGGCGCGCGCGACCGCGGCACCGTCATTCACGGCGCCATTGGCGACTTCACCGTGCAGTTCGCCGATGGCTTTCCGGCCGACCCGCAGCGCAAATTGCTGGAGTTGGGCGAGAAGCGTTTCGCGCCGTTGAAAGACTATCCCGAAGCACAGGCGTTCTGGTGGCCGCGCTTCAAGCGCATCGCGCAATGGTTCGCGCAATGGGACCGCGCGCGGCGCGACGGCGTTGCGACGCTGCATGGCGAAATCAAGGGCGAACTGAAATTCCCCATCGGCGAGCGCGAGTTCACCTTGTCGGCCATCGCCGACCGCATCGAATGGCGGCGCGACGGCAGCTACGCCATCATCGACTACAAGACCGGCGCGGCGCGCACCAAGAAGCAGGTCAGCACGGGCCTGGCGCCGCAGCTGACACTCGAAGGCGCGATATTGCGTGAAGGCGGATTCAAGGGGCTGCGCCCCGGCTCCATTTCGGAAATCACCTATGTGACGCTGAAAGGCGGCGATCCGGCCGGCAAGCCGGAAGACATTACATTCAAGGAAGGCACGCCGGATACGCAGGCCGACTACGCGCTCAAGCGGCTCAAGGAACTGGCGGTGACATTCGAGAACGCCGGCACGCCCTATCTGTCGCTGGTGCATCCGATGTGGACCAACCATTACGGCGACTACGATCACCTGGCCCGCGTCAAGGAATGGTCGCTCGGCGGCGGCGGCGATGAGGGCGGCGAATGAGCACGCCCCGCATCATCCCGCCCGACGTCAGCCGCGTGCAAATCGAAGCCGCCGATCCGGATACGTCGGCCTTCGTCTCGGCCAATGCTGGTTCCGGCAAGACGCATGTGCTCGCCCAGCGCGTCATCAATTTGCTGCTGCGCGGCGTCGACCCGGCGAAAATTCTCTGCATTACCTTCACCAAGGCCGCCGCCGCCAACATGGCCAACCGCGTGTTCGGCACGCTCGCCGAATGGAGCACGCTGCCCGACGCGGCGCTCGACGGGAAAATCAAGGACTCGACCGGCAAGACGGCGGGCACCGCCGACCGCGCCCGCGCGCGGCGGCTGTTTGCCTCGGCGCTGGAGACGCCGGGCGGCCTGAAAGTGCAGACCATTCACGCCTTCTGCACGCGGCTGCTGCATCAATTTCCGTTCGAGGCCAATGTCGCGGCGCGCTTTACCGTACTCGACGAGGCGCAGACCACCGAGCTGCTCGACCGGTTGACGCTCGACGTGCTGCTGCAAGCCTCCGCCGCGCCGCAAAGTGCGCTCGGCAAGGCGCTCGCCACGGCCATCGTCGTCGCCGCCGACCAGACCTTCAAGGACGTCATCGGCGACGCCATCAAGAAGCGCGACGACATCGCGCACTGGATCGAGAAGGCCGGCGGCGTCGATGCCGCCATCGATGCGCTGTCGCACAGCTTCGGGGTCGATCCGAAGGACACCGCGGAATCGCTGGAGCACGAGTTCTTCGCGCAGTCCGCCATTCCGGAATCCGACTGGCCGGCCCTGATCGAAGTTCTGGAATTCGGGTCCAAGACCGACAAGAACCACATTGAGGCTCTGCTCGCCGCGCAGCAGAGTTTCGGCCGCGACCGCATCGACAATTATTTGCGCGTGTTCTGCACGGCCGAGCTATCGCCGCGCAAGAACATCGTCACCAAGGCGATCGTCGAGGATCATCCGGACTGGTTCGACAAACTCAAGCGCGAGCAGGACCGCGTCTGCGCGCTGCTGGCCCGCGAGCGTGCCGTCGCCGCGCGCGACCGCACCCGCGCGCTCATCACCATCGCCGCCGACGTCATCGGCCGTTACAGGCTCGAGAAAGAGCGGCGCGCGCTGCTCGACTATGACGACCTGATCGACAAGACCTTAGAGCTATTCGGGCGCTCGTCCGCGGCCTGGGTGCTCTACAAGCTCGACCTCGGCATCGACCATGTGCTGATCGACGAAGCGCAGGACACCAGCCCGAAGCAGTGGGACATCATCAAGACCATCGTGTCCGAATTCATGCCGGGCGGCGCGCGGCCGAACGTCAAGCGCACGGTGTTTGCGGTCGGGGACGAGAAGCAGTCGATATTCTCCTTTCAAGGCGCGCAGCCGAAGGAATTCGACGCCAACCGAAGGCTGTTCGAGCGGCAATTCAACACGCCGGAACTCGGCTGGAAGTATCTCAAATTCCACTCCTCGTTCCGCTCTGGCGAAAACGTGCTCGCCTCGGTCGATCAGGTTTTCCGCGACAAGGATATCTATTCAAGCATCACCACCGACGACATCGGCATTCCCGAGCACAAGTCGCTGCCCGGTGCTGCACCGGGCCTGGTCGAGGTCTGGCCGCTCACGGAGCCGGCTGAACGCAAGGAGATGGAGGGCTGGGACGCGCCCTTCGATACCGAGAGCGAGGAAAGCCCCCGCGTCCGGCTGGCCCGCCGCATCGCCGCGAACGTGAAGCTATGGATGGCGCGCGGCTTGAAAGCCGGCGACGTGCTGGTGCTGGTGCGCCAGCGTGGGCCTCTGTTCGAGGCTGTCATTCGCGCGCTGAAAAGTGCCGGCGTGCCGGTCGCCGGCGCCGACCGGCTGGTGCTGACAGAGCATATCGCGGTGATGGACCTGATGGCGCTCGCCGACGCGTTACTGCTGCCGGACGACGATCTGGCTTTGGCCAGCGTGTTGAAGTCGCCTTTGTTCGGCTTGAGCGAAGAGCAGCTGTTCACGCTCGCCTTCGACCGCAAGGGCTCGTTGCGCGCATCGCTAAGAGGCAATGCCGAATTCAAAACAACGGCGGATGGACTCGACAACCTCAGCGACGCTGCCCACCGGCTGACGCCGTTCGCCTTCTTCGCCCATGTGCTCGGCCCCTTGCGAGGCCGCGCCAGAATGCTGGCGCGGCTTGGACCGGAAGCCAACGACGCGCTCGACGAATTCCTCAATCTGGCGCTGACCTATGAGACGCAGCAGACGCCGTCGCTGCAAGGTTTCGCCACCTGGCTGCGCGCGGCGCAGAGCGAAGTGCGCCGCGACATGGAGCTGGCGCGCGACGAAGTGCGCGTCATGACCGTGCACGGCGCCAAGGGCCTCGAAGCCAACACGGTGATCCTCGCCGACACTGTCGGCAAGCCGACCGGCAAGCAGGACCCGCGCCTGCTGCCGCTTGCCAGCACCGGTGCTTTGGTTTGGGCCAAGAGCCAGAAGGAGGACATCGGCCCGATGACCGAGGCGCGCCTCGCCGCGCAGCAGGAGGCGCGCAACGAATACCGCCGTCTCTTGTATGTTGCGATGACGCGTGCGGCCGAGCGGCTGATTGTCTGCGGCGCCAAGGGCTCCCAGGCCATCCCGAAAGGCTGCTGGTATCAGCTTGTCGATGACGCGCTCAGCGAGAAAGCATCGACCGAGCCCGCCGATGATGGCGATGGCGAGGTAAAACGCTATCGCAAGGGCGAGGCGTTGCCCACACCCGTATCGAAACAAGGTGAAAGCAAAACATCGGTTTCGGTTGCCCTGCCCGATTGGCTGACCCGCGATGCGCCGCGCGAGCAGTTCGCCGCGCGCACGGTGACGCCGTCTGGAATGCTGGAAGATGACGTGCGCCCTGTCGCCATAAGCGGCAATGCGCAAGGTCTGCTGCGCGGATCGCTGCTGCACCGGTTGATGCAATCGCTGCCCGGCTTGGCGAGCGATACACGGCTCAAGGCGGCGCAGGATTATCTGGCCCGCGCCGGCAAGGATTTACCCGAGGCGGATCGCATAACGCTGGCCGCGCAGGCGATGCGCGTGCTCGATGATTCCCGCTTTGCCGCACTTTTCGGGCCCGGCAGCCGCGCCGAGGTGCCGATTGTCGGCCGGCTGCAAACCGCCGGACAGCCTGTGCTGGTGTCCGGCCAGGTCGACCGCCTCGCGGTGACCAAGGACTTCGTGCTGATCGGCGATTTCAAGACCAACCGGCCGCCGCCGCGCGCGCTGTCCGAAGTGCCGCCGCAATATGTGCGCCAGCTCGCCCTTTATCGCGCCGTGCTCGCCAGACTATACCCGGACCGGCCCATTCGCGCTGCGTTGATCTGGACCGAAGCACCTGATCTAATGGAGCTTTCCGCCGAAGCACTGGATGAAGCCCTGGCGCAGATCACGTCCGCGCGATAGCGCCTTGACGCTGGGGGATGCCGTTCATAGGTTCGCCACCTCGCAATTGGCGGCGCGATTCCTCGCCCCGCCCCAGTCAATAAAGGGTCTTCCCATGGCCGTCGGCAAAACCACGGATGCAGGCTTCGACGCGGATGTTCTCAAATCGGCCGAGCCGGTCGTCGTCGATTTCTGGGCGGAGTGGTGCGGCCCGTGCCGCATGATCGCCCCGGCGCTGGAGGAAATTTCCGGCACGCTCGGCGACAAGGTCAAGATCGTCAAATTGAACGTCGATGAAAATCCGGCGATCGCCGCCAAGTACGGCATCATGTCGATCCCGACTTTGCTGTTGTTCAAGAACGGCGAAATCGCTGACCGTCAGGTCGGCGCCGCGCCGAAGCAGAAGCTGCAGGCCTGGATCAGCGGCGCGGTCTGATCGACAGATAAAAAGATTTTCGTAAACGGCCGGCCCAAAGCCGGCCGTTTTGCGTTGAAGGCTCATGAGCCTGCCGCTGCGTCTTTCCTACAAACCGATGGAAGCCCTGTCCGTGGATGGGATTCCGGAGGGGCCTGATTGGCAATACGAACCCAAATGGGACGGCTTCCGCTGTCTGGCTTTTCGCGACGGCGACGAAATCAACCTGCAATCGAAATCCGGGCAATCGTTGACGCGCTATTTCCCGGAACTCGTCGCGGCCCTTGCGGCGGTGAAAGCGCGGCGCTTTGTGCTCGATGGCGAGATCGTCGTGCCGGAAGGCCGCGTATTCTCCTTCGACGCTTTGCTGCAACGGATTCATCCTGCGGCGAGCCGCGTCAAACGGCTGGCGGCGGAAACGCCGGTGCTGCTTATCGTGTTCGATCTTCTCGTCGAGGCCGACGGCAAGCCATTGACCGACAAGGCACTGAGCGAGAGGCGCGAGAAACTTGAGGCCTTCGCGAAAAAATATTTGCGCGGCCACAAAAGGATCCGGCTTTCCCCGGCGACCGTAAAGCTGGCCGGACCGAAGAAATGGCTGGCCCAGGTCGGCGGGACGCTTGACGGCATTATCGCCAAGCGGCGCGACATGTCCTACCAAAGCGGCAATCGCCTCGGCATGCAGAAAATCAAGAATGTTCGAACCGCCGACTGCGTCGTCGGCGGCTTTCGGTACAACGAAGGCAAGAAGACTGTCGGCTCGCTTCTGCTCGGACTTTACAATGCCCAAGGACTGCTCGACCACGTCGGCTTCACATCGGCGCTTAAGGCGGATGAAAAGAAGGCGCTGACGGCAAAGCTTGAGAAGCTGACCGGCGGTGAAGGTTTCAGCGGCGAAAAGCCCGGCGGGCCAAGCCGGTGGTCAAACAAGCGATCGAGCGAATGGCAACCCTTGAAGCCGAAACTTGTCGTCGAGGTTTGCTACGATCACTTTAGCGGCGATCGCTTCCGTCACGGCACGCGTCTGTTGCGGTGGCGTCCCGACAAGGCGCCGGATCAATGCAGCCTCGACCAGGTGGCACAGAAGCAGGCCGATCTGATGAAGCTCTTGAAGTGATTACTGCGGCGGCGTGCCATTCTCGCGCAGCACTTCGCCGGCGAGATACAGCGACCCGGTGATCAGAATGCGCGGCGGCGGATCGAGGTCGAGCTTGCACACTGCCTCTAACGCTTCGTCGAGATTGCCGCGGCTCGCCGCCGGAATATCGAGCGCACGCGCCGCCTCGGCCACTGTCTCGGCCGGCAGACCCTTTTCGGCATCGGTGACGGGCACCGCGATCAGCCGGCGCGCCAGGCCGGCGAAGTTATTGAGAAAGCCGGCAAAGTCCTTGGTCGCCAGCATGCCGACGATCAGCACCAGAGGCCGCGACACGCGCTCTTCGAGATCGGCGAGTGCTGCGGCAATGGCCCGGCCGCCATCGGGATTGTGACCGCCGTCGAGCCACAGCTCGCTGCCCGGCGGGGTCAAATCGACGAGGCGGCCGGCACCAAGACGATGCAATCGCGCCGGCCAGTCGGCCTTGGTCATCCCGGCTTCATAGGCCGCCGGCGGAATCTTGAATTGCGTAATCGCGCGAAGCGCGGCGATGGCGAGGCCCGCATTTTCGAACTGATGACGGCCATAAAGTTTCGGCGCCGGCAGATCAAGCAGGCCGTTGTCGTCCTGATAGACCAGGCGGCCGCGCTCTTCGGTGGCGGTCCAGTTCTCGCCGGCGATCCTGATCGGCGCTTTCAGCCGCGCCGCCTGCCGCTCGATCACCGCAAGCGCGTCGCGATTCTGCGCGGCGACGATGACCGGCGCGTTGGCCTTGATGATCCCGGCCTTCTCGGCAGCGATTTTTTCCAACGTCTCGCCGAGAAATTCGGTGTGGTCGATGGACACCGGCGTGATGATCGACGCCAGCGGCGTGTCGATGACATTGGTGGCGTCAAGACGGCCGCCGAGGCCAACTTCAAGCAGCAGCACGTCGGCGGGATTTTGTGCGAACAGCAAAAAGCCCGCCGCGGTGGTGATTTCGAACACGGTGATCGGTTCGCCGCCATTGGCGCGTTCGCAGTCTTCCAGCGCCTTCGACAATTCCGCGTCCGACACCAGCCGGCCCTCGCCAACTGCACCAAGGCGAAAACGTTCGTTGAAATTGACCAGATGCGGCGAGGTGTAGACGTGCACGCGCAGACCAGCGGCTTCGAGAATCGCGCGCAGGAAGGCGGTAGTCGATCCCTTGCCATTGGTGCCGGCAACATGAATGACCGGCGGCAACTTGCGTTCGGGGTGATCGAGCGCTGCGAGCAGCCGCTCGATACGGCCGAGCGACAGGTCGATGCGCTTGGGATGCAGCGCCAGCAGGCGTGTGAGGATGGAGTCGATCGGGCTCACGTCACGCGTGCGCCGGAATCGGCAGTTGCTGCTGCGCACCGGGCATCGGCTGCTTGGTCAGCAGCCGGCACAATTCAGCGAGCGTTGAGCGCAGCTTGTGACGATGTACGACCATATCGACCATGCCGTGCTCGGTGAGATATTCGGCGCGCTGGAAACCGGCCGGTAGTTTCTCGCGGATGGTCTGTTCGATGACGCGCGGACCGGCGAAGCCGATCAGCGCCGCAGGCTCCGCGATATGCACATCGCCGAGCATCGCATAAGACGCGGTGACGCCGCCGGTGGTCGGGTTGGTCAGCACGACAATGTAAGGCAGCTTGGCTTCGCGCAGCATCTGAACGCCGACCGTGGTGCGCGGCAGTTGCATCAGCGACAGGATACCTTCCTGCATGCGCGCGCCGCCGGAAGCGGCGAACAGAATATACGGTGTGTTGCGCCGCACCGCTGTCTCGAAACCGGTAATGATCGCCTCGCCGGCCGCCATGCCGAGCGAGCCGCCCATGAAATCGAAATCCTGCACGCCGATGGTCACCATCTGGCCTTCGAGGCGGCCGATGCCGAGCTTCACCGCGTCCTGATAGCCGGTCTTGGTGCGCGCATCCTTGAGGCGGTCAATGTAGCGGCGCTCGTCACGGAATTTCAGCGGATCGATCTGCACTTCCGGCAGCGCGATGCCTTCAAATTCGCCGCCGTCGAAAATGCCCTTGAGGCGCAAAGGCGCGCTGATGCGCATGTGATAGCCGGAACTCGGAATGACGAATTGATTCGCCTCGACGTCTTTGTAGAAGACCAGCGAGCCGGTCTCGGGACACTTGATCCAGAGATTCTCCGGCGTCTCGCGGCGCAGGATACTGCGGATTTTCGGCCGGACGACGTTGTTGATCCAGTTCATGCGTCACCTTTATAGGGCGAATTCGTCAGAATTATAACGCGCGCGCCGAACGCACGCCTTCGGCGATATCGGCCACCAGGGCAGTCACCGCTTTTACCATATTCGGGCCCGGCCTGCCCTCGGCATCGAGGTTGGCGCGCAGCACGTCAATCAAGGCAGAGCCGACGACGACACCATCGGCGCCGGCGGCAATGGCGCGGGCGCTTTCAGCATTGCGCACGCCGAAGCCGACCGCGACCGGCAGCTCGGTGTGGCGCTTGATGCGCTCGACCGCAGCCGACACCTTGCCGGCATCGGGCGCCGCCGAACCGGTGATGCCGGCGATCGATACATAATAGACAAAGCCGGACGTGTTGTTCAGCACCGCCGGCAGGCGCCTGTCGTCGGTGGTCGGGGTGGCGAGGCGGATGAAATTCAGCCCCGCCTTGAGCGCGGGGAGACACAGCTCGACATCTTCTTCCGGCGGCAAATCGACGACAATGAGCCCGTCGACGCCGGCGGCCTTGGCATCGACGAGAAACTTGTCGACGCCGTAGATATAGATCGGGTTGTAGTAGCCCATCAGCACGATTGGCGTGTCGTCATTGTCCTGGCGAAATTCGCGCACCATCGCCAAAGTCTTGATCAATGTTTGCCCGCCCTTGAGCGCGCGCAGACCGGCGGCCTGGATGGCGACGCCATCGGCCATCGGATCGGTGAACGGCATGCCGAGTTCGATCAAGTCGGCGCCGGCTTTCGGCAGCGCCTTGGCGAGCGCGAGCGACGTCGCATAATCGGGATCGCCCGACATGGTGAAGGTCACCAATGCGGCGCGGCCTTCGGCCTTCAGCGCGGCGAAACGGCGTTCGATGCGGGTGGTCATTTCTTTTTCTTGCTTTCGAGAAACTGCGCGACCGAGTCGAGGTCCTTGTCGCCACGGCCGGACAGATTGACCACCATGAGATGATCCTTCGGCAGCTTGGGCGCGAGGTCGAACACACGCGCCAAAGCATGCGCCGGCTCGAGCGCCGGGATGATGCCCTCGAGCTGACTGCACAACTGAAACGCGGCCACCGCTTCGTCGTCGGTCGCCGAGAGAAACTTCACGCGGCCCATGTCGTTGAGCCAGGCGTGCTCGGGGCCGATGCCGGGGTAATCGAGACCGGCCGAAATCGAATGCGCTTCGGTGATCTGGCCGTCGGCGTCCATCAGCAAATACGTGCGGTTGCCGTGCAGCACGCCGGGACGGCCGCCGGCGATCGACGCCGCGTGCAGGCCGGTGGTGACGCCATGACCGGCCGCCTCGACACCGTAGATTTCGACGCTGCGGTCGTCGAGGAACGGATGAAAAAGCCCCATCGCATTGGAGCCGCCGCCGATGCAGGCAATAAGCGAATCCGGCAGGCGGCCTTCGGCTTCCTGCATCTGCTCGCGCGTCTCGTTGCCGATGACGCACTGGAAGTCGCGCACCATGGCCGGATAGGGATGCGGACCGGCCACCGTGCCGATGCAGTAGAACGTGTCCGACACATTGGTCACCCAGTCGCGCAACGCCTCGTTCATCGCGTCTTTCAGCGTATGCGAGCCCGAAGTGACCGGCCGCACTTCGGCGCCCAGCATCTTCATGCGCAGCACGTTGGGCTGCTGCCGCTCGACATCGACCGCGCCCATGTAAACGACGCAGGGCAGCCCGAACTTGGCGCACAAGGTCGCGGTGGCGACGCCGTGCATGCCGGCTCCGGTCTCGGCGATGATGCGCTTCTTGCCCATGCGCAAAGCCAGCATGATCTGGCCGGTGACGTTATTCACCTTGTGCGCGCCGGTGTGGTTGAGATCTTCGCGTTTGAAATAGATCTTGGCGCCGCCGAACTTCTGAGTGAGCCGCTCGGCAAAATACAGAGGCGAAGGCCGGCCGACGAAGTGCTTGAGATGATAATCCATCTCTTTCTGATAGGCGGGGTCGGCCTTGGCGGCGGTATAGGCCCTCTCCAGTTCGAGAATATTCGGCATCAAGGTTTCGGCGACAAAGCGGCCGCCATAGATGCCGAAATGACCGCGCTCGTCGGGGCCGGTGCGGAACGAATTCAACGGTTGCACAGTCATGCGGATACCTTGGCTGCGCCGAAGGCGCTGTCGGCCGCGCGCGCGGCGCGGATGAAATCCCGGATCTTGTCGGGGTCTTTTTCGCCGGGCGCGCGTTCGACGCCGGACGAGACATCGACGCCATAAGGACGCGCGATGCGGACGGCCTCGGCGACATTACCGGCATCGAGCCCGCCGGACAGCATGAACGGCGCGCCGGCGTCGAGCCCGGCGAGCAGCGTCCAGTCGAAGGTCTTGCCCAGGCCGCCCGGCCGCGTGTCGGTGACCGACGGCCGCGCATCAAACAGCAGCCGGTCGGCGACGCGGGAATATTCGCGGATCGGCGAGAGATCGGCGCGCGTCGCGATCGGCAGCGCCTTCATCACCGGCAGGCCAAAATGCGAGCGTACAACTGCCACCCGTTCCGGCGTCTCAGTCCCGTGCAGTTGCAGCATGTCGGGCTTCAGCGCGGCGATAATGGCGTGCAGCGTTTCGTCATTGGCATTGACGGTGAGCGCGACCTTTGCGGCGCGGCCTTGCGCGCGCGGGCCCAATTGCCGCGCGACCTCCAGGCCGAGATGGCGCGGGCTTTTCTCAAAGAACACGAAGCCGACCTCGTCGGCGCCGGATTCCAGCGCAACATCAAGGGCTTCGGAGGTCTTCAAGCCGCAGATTTTGATGATCAAAGCCATAATATGCGGGTTCTAGCGCCTAAAGCGCGCCGCCGCAAAGCCTCAAGAGCGCGGCACCGTCGGCGGGGCGATCGCGGTTGGCGGATTGGGGTCGAAGTAAGTGCGGGCAGGTTCGACCGGCCCATGCGTCTCGGCGGCGGCGGCGCGCTCGCGGACAAGGCTGAGTTCCTGCCGCAACTGCCGCACCTCGCCGTCGAGTTGGCGGGCGGCGCGCCGCCAATGCGCTTGGCGAAGCCAGGCGGCGGTGCCGCCGACGATGACCCCAAGGATCACCAGAATGAAGATCAGGATGAAGAGCGGAAAGGTCGCGGCGTAAGCCGGGTTCACACTGGTGAACGGATCGAACGACACGGTCACCAGTTGCCGGTTGGCCACCGCGAAAGCGATGATCACCGCGGCGAGCGGCAGGACGATGGCGAGCGTGACTATTCTGCGGAACATTAGCTACCTCGTGTCCCGGACGAGCGACCCAACCACCGCTCATTCCCGCGAAGGCGGGAATCCAGACATGCATCACACAACGCTTGAGTGGCAGAACTGGGTCCGCGCTTTCGCGCGGATGAGATGAGAGTGTAGGGGCTACGCCTCCCGCGGCGCCTCGGCGCCGTCGAGCTTGTTGAGCCGTTCGCGCATTTCCTTGCCGGTCTTGAAGAACGGCACCGACTTCTGCTCGACCGAAACATGCGCGCCGGTGCGCGGGTTGCGGCCGGTGCGGGCCGGGCGATGCTTGACCGAAAAGGCGCCGAAGCCGCGCAGCTCGACGCGGTCGCCCTGCGCCATGGCGCCGGTGATCTCGCCTAGGATGGCGTTGACGATGTTCTCGACGTCGCGCTGATAAAGATGCGGGTTCTGCGAAGCGATACGCTGCACCAGCTCGGACTTGATCATGGACGCCCCGCCTTGCTCAGTTAGACTAATCGGTAAAATTGACTAATTGGACTGGGAAGGGTGCCAAAGCGCCAACAGACCGTCAAGATTAAGTCTCTCGAAAGCCTGCGCGCCGCCCCACTCCAGGATCTGCTGCGACCAGGACGTCAGGCCGGCCTGCTGGAAGCCCCAGGCGGCGACGTGGAGGAAAGACAGCTCGCTGAAGCGCGGCTCCAGCGAATAGTCGCGCACCGGCGTGTTGGCCGGCACCTTCTTTTCCTTTTCCAGCCAGGCAATCGCCGATTTCTCGTTGCCGATGGCATCGACCAGCTTCAGCGGCACGCCCTGGCGGCCGGTAAAGACGCGGCCATCGGCCACCTTGGCGAGCTGCGCGTCGTCGAGCTTGCGGCGGTCCTTCACCAGGCCCTTGAACCAGCCATAGGAGTCGAGAACGATCGCCTCGATGGCGGCGCGCGCTTCCGGGCTGGTCGGTTCGAAGCCATTCGGCGCGGCCTTCAGCGGTGAGGATTTGACCTCCTCGACCTTGATGCCGATGGTTTTCAGCACCTCGGTGAAATTCGGATACTGGAACAGAACGCCGATCGACCCGACCAAAGACGTATCGTGCGCGATGATATGCTCGGAGGCGAGGGCTGCGATATAGGCGCCGGAGGCGGCGACGCCATCGACCACCACGACCATCGGCTTCTTGTCTTGCAAGGCGCGCAGCGCGTCGTAAAGCTGCTCGGAGCCGGCGGTGGTGCCGCCCGGTGAGTCAAGATGCACAATGACGGCGCGCGCGTTCGACTTGGCCAGGCGCTCCAGCGCTTCGACGCGGTTCTGGTTGCCGCGGATGATGCCCTGCACCTTGATGCGGGCGATTGCGCTGTCGCCCGGCTTCAGCCCGGTGGCTGGCATCATCATCAGGCCGGCGACGCCGACGGCGATCAGGACGACCAGCGCCGCGACGACGCGCCAGAAGGTGAGTTTGCGCCGCATACGGCGGCGATCGACGATGGCATCGGCATCGAGCGACATGACAAGTCCTTTTGGAAAATCCTGCAGCGGATTCGTCCGCCCATCATAGACCAGATGTAGGCATCGTGCCGCTTTTTGGCACGATGAAGGCGCAAAGAAAAACCCCCGAGGCAAGCCCCGGGGGTTCTTTTGTCGCAGCCGGTAAAGGTCTTCTAAACCTTAGTCGGCCTTTTCCTCGTCGCCGGCGCGCTGCTTGAGGGCGGCACCGAGGATGTCGCCGAGCGACGCGCCCGAATCGGCCGAGCCGTACTGGGCCATGGCTTCCTTCTCTTCGGCGACTTCAAGCGCCTTGATCGAGACGCCGACCTTGTGGGTCTTGCGGTCGAACTGGGTGACGCGGGCGTCAACCTTCTGACCGACGGCGAAACGCTCCGGACGCTGATCGGCCCGCTCGCGGGCGAGATCGGCACGGCGGATGAATGCCGTGAGATCGGTGTCGACGATCTTCACTTCGAGGCCGCCGTCGGTAATCGCCGTGACTTCGCAGGTGACGACCGAGTTCTTCTTGATTTCGCCCGCGACGCCCGATTCCATCGGATCGCCGTTGAGCTGCTTGACGCCGAGCGAGATGCGCTCCTTCTCGACATCGACGTCGAGAACCTGAGCCTTGACCATATCGCCCTTGTTGTACTCTTCGATCACCTGCTCGCCCGGACGCTTCCAGTCCAGATCCGACAGATGCACCATGCCGTCGACGTCGCCGTCGAGGCCGAGGAACAGGCCGAATTCGGTCTTGTTCTTGACTTCGCCTTCGACGGTCGAGCCCGGCGGATGCTTCTCGACGAACAGCTCCCACGGATTGCGCATGGTCTGCTTGAGGCCGAGCGAAATGCGGCGCTTGACCGGATCGACTTCGAGGATCTGCACTTCGACTTCCTGCGAGGTCGAGACGATCTTGCCGGGGTGGACGTTCTTCTTCGTCCACGACATTTCCGAGACGTGGATCAGGCCTTCGATGCCCGGCTCCAGTTCCACGAACGCACCGTAGTCGGTGATGTTGGTGACGCGGCCCTTGAACTTGGCGCCGACCGGATACTTGGCTTCGATGCCCTGCCACGGATCGTCCAGCAACTGCTTCATGCCGAGCGAAATGCGGTGGGTTTCGTGGTTGATCTTGATGATCTTGACCTTCACCGACTGGCCGATGTTGAGCACTTCGGTCGGGTGATTGACGCGACGCCACGCGATGTCGGTGACGTGCAGCAGGCCGTCGATGCCGCCGAGGTCCACGAACGCACCGTAGTCGGTGATGTTCTTGACGACGCCGTCGATGACCTGACCCTCTTCGAGGTTCTGCACCAGTTCCTGGCGCTGTTCGGCGCGCGTCTCTTCGAGGACGGTGCGGCGCGACACGACGATGTTGCCGCGGCGGCGATCCATCTTGAGGATCTGGAACTGCTGCGGCACGTTCATCAGCGGCGTGACGTCGCGGATCGGGCGGATGTCGACCTGCGAGCGCGGCAGGAAGGCGACGGCGCCGTCGAGATCGACGGTGAAGCCACCCTTGACCTGGTTGAAGATGACGCCGGTGACCTTCTCGTTGTTGGTGAAGGCCTTCTCAAGCTTGCCCCAGCTTTCCTCGCGGCGCGCCTTGTCGCGCGACAGCACGGCCTCACCGAGTGCGTTCTCGACGCGCTCCAGGTAGACCTCGACTTCGTCGCCGACTTTCAATTCGGTGGTGCGGCCGGGACCTGCGAATTCACGCACGGCGACGCGGCCTTCGGTCTTCAAGCCGACATCGATGACGGCCATGTCTTTTTCGATACCAACGACGATGCCCTTGATGACCGAACCTTCTTGCAGGTTGCCGGTCTGGAACGATTCGTCGAGCATCGCGGCGAAATCTTCACGCGACGGATTTTGAGCAGTGGCAGTAGCCATGGATTCTCCTGTGTGCGCCGGCGGTTTGAATGGCGTTCAAAACGTGCGGGTCGAAGGTCCCACAGACCTTCGACGACCTCCGGATATCCGGAAGGCCGGCGCTAACACCGTACGTTCGGAACGATTGAGCAGTTTACGGGCGCCACACGGCGAAACACGGACGGGGCTTTTGTCCTCCAACAGCGGGGGCGAATGACACGCTCCCCGGCCCGCCCGGGATGCTTCGACGAAATCGAAAGCGGCCCGAATTGCAGCGTCTATAGCGAACGTGCTCGTCAGCGGCAAGAAGGTTCGCGGCGCTTGGCCGTAGCGCTCCAACCAACTTATGTGCCGCTGATGGCGACGCGGGCATTCCGCGGCGTCCCGGAAATTTGGGACAGACTTCCCCCTTATCGCCTGTTGATAGAATTAAATGTTATTTTTCAAGCACTTATTGCGTCAAACGAATAAATTATTCTATCCAAGGCTCAGTTGCTTCCGCTTCAGCCGAAGATTACCGCCCATGAGCGCCCTCGCCACCATAGTTCCCCGCCCGACCAGCACCGGCGATTCCGGCGGTCTGGCGCAACGGCTGTCGGAGGCTGCCGCCTCGCTCGATCTTTTTGGGCGCGTGAAGGCCGCGCGCGAGGCGATCGGCGGACGGCTTGTTTTTACCACCAGCTTCGGGCTGGAGGACCAAGCGATCGGCCACGCCATCCTGTCGCAGCAGCTCGCCATCGATCTGGTGACGCTCGATACCGGCCGGCTGTTCGGCGAAACGCACGATGTCTGGGCCGCGACCGAGCAACGCTATGGCCGCCGCATCCATGCCGTAGCGCCGGAACGCGCCGCGCTGGAATTGCTCATCGAGGCGCAAGGCGCCAATGGCTTCCGCAGCTCCGTCGCCGCGCGCCAGGCCTGCTGCCATGTCCGCAAGGTCGAGCCGCTCAATCGCGCCTTGCAAGGCGCCGCCGGCTGGGTGACCGGCCTGCGCGCCGATCAGTCGCAGCATCGCGCCGCCGTTTCTTTTGCCGAATTCGACAGCGCGCGCGGCTTGATCAAGATCAATCCATTGTACGACTGGACGCGCGAGCGCGCCGTCGCCTTCACACGTGAACACAGCGTCCCGATCAATACGCTGCACGCCGCCGGCTTCCTGTCCATCGGCTGCGCGCCCTGCACCCGTGCGGTTCAACCCGGCGAGCCGGAACGCGCCGGCCGCTGGTGGTGGGAAGACGAAGGCAAAAACGAATGCGGCCTGCACGCCAATCCGCTTCATCTTGCCGCCCGCAAGAAACTTGAGACGGCAAGATCATGAACGACGCCACGCTGACCACTGCGTCCAGTACGCACTCCTATCTCGACCAGCTTGAGGCCGAGAGCATCCACATCATGCGGGAGACCGTCGCCGAGTGCGACAAGGTCGTGATGCTCTATTCGATCGGCAAGGATTCGTCGGTGCTGCTGCACCTGGCGATGAAGGCGTTCTATCCGGGCAAGCCGCCGTTCCCGCTACTGCACGTCGATACGACGTGGAAATTCCGCGAGATGATCGAGTTTCGGGACAGACGCGCCAGGGAACTCGGTCTCGACCTGATGGTGCACATCAATCAGGACGGCGTGACCCGCGGCATCGGCCCGATCACGCACGGTTCCGAACTCCATACAGACGTCATGAAAACACAGGGCCTGCGCCAGGCGCTCGACCTGCATGGCTTCGACGCCGCCATTGGCGGCGCGCGGCGCGACGAGGACAAGTCGCGCGCCAAGGAACGCATCTTTTCGTTCCGCAACGCGCATCACCGCTGGGACCCGAAACGGCAACGCCCGGAGCCGTGGCGGCTGTTCAATGCGCATAAACGGAAGGGCGAAAGCATCCGCGTGTTTCCGCTGTCGAACTGGACCGAGCTTGACGTCTGGCTCTACATCCACCGCGAAAACATCCCGGTGGTGCCGCTGTATTTCGCCAAGCCGCGCCCCGTCGTGAAACGCGGCGAAACGCTCGTGATGGTCGACGACGACCGCCTGCCGCTGGCGCCGGGTGAGGTGCCGGAAATGCGCAACGTGCGCTTCCGCACGCTCGGCTGCTATCCGCTCACCGGCGCGATCGACAGCGACGCGGCATCGACCGAGGACATCATCCGCGAGACGCTCGACAGCCGCTACTCGGAACGGCGCGACCGCGTCATCGATCAGGACGGTTCGGCCTCGATGGAACGCAAAAAGCAGGAAGGCTATTTCTGATGAACGTGCTCGTCGATCCTGCCGCGCTTGAGCGCGACGCCGTCATTTACGGTCACGAAAGCAAAAGCCTGCTGCGCTTCATCGCCTGCGGCTCGGTCGATCACGGCAAATCGAGCCTGCTCGGCCGGCTGCTGTTCGATGCCGGCCTCGTGCTCGACGACCAGATCGAGACTTTGCGCAAGGACACCGGCCAATTCACCGGGGCGGTCGAGGATCTCGACTTCTCGCTGCTGTTCGACGGGCTCGCCGCAGAGCGCGAACAGAAGATCACCATCGACCTCGCCTATCGTTTCTTCGCCACCGAGACGCGCAAGTTCATCGTCGCCGACGCGCCCGGCCACGAGCAGTACACCCGCAACATGGCGACCGGCGCCTCAACCGCCGATCTCGCGCTGATCCTCATCAATGCACAGTCGGGGTTGACGCAGCAGACGCGGCGTCACGCGCTGATCGCCGCGACATTGGGCGTGCGTCATCTGGTTGTTGCCGTGAACAAGATGGATATCGCCGGCTACGCGCAGGATGTGTTCGAGACCATCGAGCGAGAATTCCGCACCTTTGCCGAGCGCCTCGGCAATGTTGAACTAACCTTCATCCCGGTATCGGCCAAAAAGGGCGACAATGTCGTTTATCGCTCTAAGGCGATGGATTGGTATCGCGGCCCGACGCTTTTACAAAAGCTCGAAACCGTCGATGTGACGCCGCGCGCGGCGCATCAGGCTTTTCGCATGGCGGTGCAATGGGTCAGCCGGCCGACGCCGGATTTTCGCGGCTACTGCGGCATGATCGCGGGCGGGCAAGTGCGCCCCGGCATGGAGATCGTTGTGCAACCGTCCGGCCAGCGCACGCGCATCGACCAGATCATCACCGCCAATGGTGCGCTCGACCGGGCCTCCGTCGGCCAGTCGGTCACACTGACCTTGACTGACAATGTCGATGTATCGCGCGGCGACCTGATCGCCGAGGCTTCAGCGCCGGCGCAAGTATCCGGCCGTCTCGACGCGCGCATTTTTTGGATGGGAGCTGGAACGCTGGCGCCGGGCGGCCGCTATCACATCAAGCTTGGCACAGCGTCAGCGGCCGCGGTCATCGCCGGGCCGATGCAATTGATCGATCTCGCCGAGGACGCCGCCGTGAAGCCGGTCGATCGGCTGATGTCGAACGAATTCGGCACCTGCCGTCTTGAACTCGATCGTCCGCTCGCCGCCGACAGCTACGAAGCAAACCGCGAGACCGGCAGCTTCATCCTGATCGACGCCGAAACACACGACACCGTAGCAATGGGACTGATCGAAAAACCCGCCACAGCCGCGGTCACTGCGCCAATTCGCACCAGCATTCTCGGGCACGTCACCGTCCGCGCCGCGCGTCTGCTGGGTGCGAACGAATCGCACAGCCGGTCGATTGCCAAGGCGATGAGCTGGCGGGCGACCGGCAGCATCGATACGTTCGTCATCAGTTGGGTGATTACCGGCAACACGGCGATTGCCGGCTCGATTGCCATCACCGAGATCATCACCAAGATCGCGCTTTATTATTTTCACGAGCGAGCGTGGGCGCTGATCCCGTGGGGCAAACGTTAGCGCTTTTTCGCGCGCTCGACGATCGCAATCGCCGCCGCCACTGAGCCCTCGACATCAAGATTCGTCGTATCGAGCAGCACCGCGTCATCGGCCTGCTTGAGCGGCGATGTTGAACGTGAACTGTCGCGCTCATCGCGCTTGCGAATATCGGCGAGGACCGTCGCCTCGTCGCCGTCCTTGCCGGCGGCGCGGTATTCCGCGGCGCGCCGCTTGGCGCGCACTTCCGGCGCGGCCGTGACAAATATCTTCACGTCGGCATCGGGGCAGATGACGGTGCCGATGTCGCGGCCATCGAGCACCGCGCCGGGCGCACTGGCCGCAAACTCACGTTGAAAGCCGACCAAAGCCGCGCGCACGTCGGGAATGGCCGAGACATAGGACGCCGCCTCGCCGACCGCCGCGCTTTTCAGCGCCGCTTCGTCGAAACGCGACGGCTCGAGCGCCTTGGCGGCGGCTATCGCCGCCCGCGTGTCGTCAGGCTTGCTGCCGCCATCAAGCACGGCCTTGGCGACGGCGCGATACAGCAATCCGGTGTCGAGATGGCGCAGGCCGTAATGCGCGGCGAGACGCTTGCCGATGGTGCCCTTGCCTGAAGCGGCGGGTCCGTCGATGGCAATGATCACGACAGATCCGCCCCAAGCCCGCGCATCAATTCGACGAAGCCGGGGAAGCTGGTGGCGATGAACGCCGAATCGTCGATGCGTACCGGGCTGATGCTGGCCAGCCCCATCATCAAGGCCGACATGGCGATGCGGTGATCCATGTGCGTCTTGACCTCGCCGCCGCCGGGCACACCGGTCGCACCCATGCCGTGAACGATCATGTCGTCGCCTTCGATATCGACCTTGACGCCGTTGACGCGCAGCATATCGGCGGTGGCTTCCAGCCGGTCGCTTTCCTTGACGCGCAATTCCTTCAGGCCGTTCATCCGGGTGTCGCCTTCGGCGAAGGCCGCGGCCACGGCGAGGATGAGATATTCGTCGATCATCGCCGGCGCCCGCGCCGCCGGCACGTCGACGCCTTTGAGCGCCGAGGTGCGCACGCGCAGGTTCGCGGTCTCCTCGCCTTCGTCTTTCTTGTCGAGTTCTTCGATATTCGCGCCCATTTCGCGCAACGTGGTGAACAGGCCGGTGCGCAGCGGATTGAGCATCACGCCTTCAAGGATCAGATCGGAGCCCGGCACGATCAAGCCCGCAACAAGCGGAAACGCCGCCGATGACGGATCGGCCGGCACCGCGACATGCGCCGGCTCCAGTTCGGGCTGGCCCTGCAAGGTGATGCGCCGGCCATGCTCGCCATGGGGCTTGGTGACGATTTTGGCGCCGAAATGCTTGAGCAGTTTCTCGGTGTGGTCGCGCGTCGCCTCGACCTCGATCACAGTGGTCTCGCCGGGGGCAGCAAGCCCCGCCAGCAGCACCGCGGACTTGAGCTGCGCCGACGGCACCGGGGATTCATAAGTTAGCGGCAGCGGGTCCGCTGCGCCTTGCAGGGTCAGCGGCAGGCGGCCGCCGTCGGCGGCCGAAATCACCCGGGCGCCCATTTTCGTCAGCGGATCGAGTACCCGCCGCATCGGCCGGCTGCGCAGGGAGGCGTCGCCGTCGAAGATCACGGTAATGCCGCACCCGGCCACCGCGCCGATCGCCAGCCGGCAGCCGGTGCCGGAATTGCCGAAATCCAGGGCCTCGGCGGGCTGGGCAAAGCCGCCGACCCCGACCCCGTGAATGCGCCAGTGGCCGTCGCCGAGGCGGTCCAGCCGGGCGCCCAGCGCGCCCATCGCCTTGGCGGTATTGAGGACGTCATCGCCCTCCAGCAGTCCGGAAACGGTCGATTCGCCCACTGTCATGGCCGCCAGGATCAGAGCGCGGTGGGAGATCGATTTGTCGCCCGGAACCCGGATCTGGCCGGTCACGGGGCCGGAGCGGCGGGCGGTCAGCGGCGTCGGGGCGGCAGAACTCACGGTGTCGGTATCCTCGGCTGGTCAAGTGCGCGGCATGCTTGCGCTATTGACAGGCGCTTCGCAACTAGCCAAGTGAAGCATCAATTCGACGCCTCTATTCAACGGCATTTCCCAGGAAACTCGATCGTGGCTACGAAATCTGATCTCGGCACCAAGCGCGTCTGCCCGGACACCGGCCGTAAGTTCTACGACCTGGGCAAGTCGCCGGTTATTTCGCCCTATACGGGCAAGATCGTTCCGATCGTCGCGCCGGTTCAGTCGCGCTCGCGGCCTGAAGCCGCCCGCGCCGCCCCTGTCGCCGAAGCCGAGACTTTGGTGCCAGAGACGCAGGACGCGGAATTCGTGTCGCTCGAGGACGCCGAAGCCGAACAGCAGGGCGGCAAGAAGAAGATCGGCGCCACCGGCGACGTTTCCGAGGACGACGAGATCGAAGGCGACGACGAGAGCCTTGACGATGCCGCCTTCATCGAAGAACAGGAAGACGGCGATCCGGACGTCACCGACATCATCGGCGACGGGATCGAGAAGGAAGAAGAACAGTAACCGGCCGGCCAATCAGACTCTTTGCTTTTTTGCCGATTACCGATTACTGAACTTGCGTTACGGGGCCATAGCTCAGCTGGGAGAGCGCCTGCATGGCATGCAGGAGGTCGGCGGTTCGATCCCGCCTGGCTCCACCAACCTACGCGGCCAAGGCCGCTTCGGTTGGCAAGCCAACCTACGATCCGCGTAGGTTGCCCGGCGTAGCCCGAAGGGCGAAGACGGGCGATAATGCTCTTATGAAATACGTCTATATTCTGGAAAGCATAGATTTTCCGACCGAGACGTACATCGGCTTGACAGATGATCTTCGAAAGCGCTTGGCAGCCCACAACGCGGGGCAAGCCAAGCATACGAGTAAGTACAAGCCTTGGCGGTTTGTGACTTATCTGGCCTTTTCCGACGAGCAGACAGCCGTCGACTTTGAGCGCTACCTTAAATCGTCATCGGGGCGAGCGTTTGCCAAAAAACGTCTCCGCTAGCCGCCCCCCGGGCGGCTTTTTTAATGCCGTGAAATAACCCGCGCCACGACGCTACAGACAAACGCCCGTCGCCATTGCATGATGCCCGCAAAACAAAAGCGGGAGAGAGACAACATGCAAGGCAAGATCGCGCTCGAGGAGCATTTCGCCATCGAGCCGACACTCGGCGATTCAAAAGTCTTCGGCGCGCATGTCTGGCCCGACCTCGGCCCCCGACTGATCGACGTCCAGGACATTCGCCTGCGCGAAATGGACAGACACGGCGTCGAGATGATGATCCTGTCGCTCAACGCGCCGGCGGTGCAGGCGATCCACGACGTCAAGACCGCCATCGCCGTCGCGCGTCAGGCCAATGACGTGCTCGCCGACCACATCCGCAAACGTCCCGACCGCTTCGCCGCTTTCGCCGCGCTGCCAATGCAGAACCCGGACGCGGCGATCACCGAACTGACGCGCTGCATCAAGGACCTCGGTTTCGTCGGTGCGCTGGTCAACGGATTTTCCAACATCGGCACGCCGGACAACGTCACTTATTACGACCTGCCGCAGTACCGGCCGTTCTGGCGCGCGGTCGAGGCGCTCGACGTGCCGTTCTATCTGCATCCGCGCAATCCGCAGCCCGGCAATCCGCAATTCCAGGGACACAACTGGCTGCTCGGGCCGAACTGGGCGTTCGCGGCCGAGACCTCGATCCATGCGCTGCGGCTGATCGGCTCAGGCCTGTTCGACGAGCATCCGAACCTGAAAATGGTGCTTGGCCATCTCGGCGAAGGCATTCCGGTGCAGCTCTGGCGCATCGACGGCCGCAACGGCTGGATGAAGGAGCCGCACCGCTATCCGGCGAAACACGGCGTCGGCCATTATTTCCGCAAGCATTTTCATTTGACGACGTCGGGCAATTTCCACACGCCGTCGCTGATCAATGCGATGACCGAAATGGGTCCCGAGCGCGTGATGTTCTCGGTCGACTGGCCGTTCGAGGATGTCGGTCAAGGCTGCGCCTGGTTCGACAGTGCCGCGATTAGCGAGGCCGACCGCGCCAAAATCGGCCGCGACAATGCAGTGAAGCTTTTTAAGCTGAAGGTTTAATCCGGGATTCCGGGCTCGCGGCTTTCCGCCGCGCCCCGGAATCAGAACTACTTCTTCTTCGCACTCGCCAGCAGAGCGGGGCTGCCCCAGGTCGGCTCTTCCTCGCCATTGCCCCAGGCAAATGGGCGATAGAAGGTGTGCAGGCCGTAGCGTACCTGCTTCTTCATTTCGCGCACCCAATTCGGGCTCACATAGACGGCGTGATAATGCGTCGACTTGGCGACTTCAGGCACATAGATCTGGCCGTCGAGCGTCTGCTTGGCGATGCGGTTGGCGCGCGCCCAATGGCCGCGTTCGGTAATTGCCTTGCTCTTGCCGTCGCAGGCAAAGGTGAACTGGCACGACAGATGGCGATGCGCGTTCTGATAGACCACGCCACAGATGTCGTTCGGATAAAAACCTGAGAAGGCGCGGTTGACGATCACCTGCGCGACAGCCTGTTGGCCTTTGACCGGCTCGCTGCGCGCCTCGAAATAAATC
>LNFM01001939.1_pt1 | contig 54528 bp, 57 predicted proteins | sample 596031 | NCBI WGS metagenome assembly LNFM01 (sample SAMN04254537, study PRJNA301005) | activated carbon metagenome | isolation source: dual media filters at the Ann Arbor, Michigan drinking water treatment plant | place: USA: Ann Arbor
TGCGCTCTTACCGCACCTTTTCACCCTTACCGGCACCGAAGCGCTTAGGCGGTTATTTTCTGTGGCACTTTCCGTAGGCTCACGCCTCCCAGGCATTACCTGGCACTCCGCCCTATGGAGCCCGGACTTTCCTCCCCCTTCTTGCGAAGGCAGCGACTGTCCGATCGACTCTCCGCCGGCAAGGTTAACGACCTGCGCCCTTTAGAACAAGGTTTAAACGTCTTTTTGCCGTTCCAACGCAACCTGATAGAGCAAGTTCTTGCGCACCCCGGTGATTTCTGCAGCCAATGCCGACGCACGCTTGAGCGGCATTTCTGCCAAAAGCAGATCCAGCACACGCATAGCCTCAGAACTGACTGCCTCTTCACCTTCCGGTGCCTGCCAGCCCGCTACAAGCACTACGCACTCACCACGCTGTTGATTGCTATCCGCCGCCACCCAGGCAGCCAACTCAGCCAAGGGCATGCCCTTGAGCGTCTCGAAGGTTTTGGTCAGTTCACGCGCCAGCAATGCCGGGCGCTCATCACCGAACACGGCCTGCATGTCCTGTAGGCACTCGAGAATACGATGCGGGGCTTCATAAAAGATCAGGGTGCGCGGCTCTTCCTTAACATGTTCAAGGCGTGCGCGCCGACCCGCTGCTTTGGCGGGTAGAAATCCTTCAAAGATGAATCGATCAGACGGCAAACCTGCCGCCGAAAGTGCCGCGATCAAGGCGCACGCGCCGGGCACCGGCACCACCGCGACACCTGCCGCACGGGCCTGGCGCACCAGGTGATAGCCAGGATCGGAAATGAGCGGCGTACCGGCATCGGAGATCAGTGCCACATCGTCACCCGCCAGCAAGCGCGCCAGAAAGCGCCCACCCTGGTCGCGCTCATTATGCTCATGGCAGGCGGCCAAAGGCGTGGGGATACCGAAATGCTGCATCAAGCGCGCCGAATGACGAGTATCTTCAGCAGCGATCAGGGAAACGCTGCGTAGAACATTCAGCGCACGCGCACTGATGTCGTCCAGGTTACCAATCGGTGTAGCCACCACATAAAGACTGCCCAAAGGCGCGTTTGCAGCGGCAGAAGTGGTCACAGCACAAGCCCTCAAAATCAGTAAAGCGCGCATTGTAGCCCGTTTCAGCCCGCTAACATCGCGCCACCGCCCGCGCTTGGGTACAATTCGAACTCATTTTGATCAAGTATCAGGAACGCTTACATGATCGCCTGCCTTCGCCCGGTTTTTGTCATCTGCCTCGCGGGCTTGCTTGCCGCCTGCGCCAGCCAGCCTTCATCCACGCTGGGCGAGCTGCCACGCACGCCGCAAGCCAGCATCGAACAGTTGCTGCAGCAGGCGGCAGAAAGCCCTGCCGAGCAAGCCGCCTCTCTGCGCCTCTCAGCGGCAGACATGGTTTATAAAGAGAATGACTTCGCCCGCACCGGCAGCATCCTCGATCAAGTCTCACTGGACAGCCTCAAACCTGCGCAGCAGATCTATGCCAGCACCTTGCGTGCTGAATTGGATATGCAGCGCAATAAACCCAAGGCTGCCTTGCGTGCACTCAATCATCCTAGCCTGGAGCGGCTTGGCGAACTGCCCGTTGAGCAACAGGTACGCAGCCAATTGGTTCGCGCTAAAGCGCTGCAAGCCACCGGTCAATCCCTGGCAGCAGCACGCGAGCGCGCATTCATTGCCCCGCTACTGAGCGGTGCAAGCGCATTGAACAATCAGGAAACCATCTGGGAACTGGTTTCCTATCTTGCAAAGGATGATTTACAGGCCAGCGGCGATGCCGATCTTGATGGCTGGCTTGCCCTGGCCCGCGCCGCAAAAACAGCCGGCACGCTGGAACAACAACAAGCAGCCGTTGATGCCTGGGTTGCCGCCAACCCTCAGCATCCAGCGGCGCTCCAACTACCGCAAGCCCTCATCGAGCTGAAAAAACTCTCCAGCCAGCCGCTGACTGAAATAGCCCTACTGCTACCGCAAGACGGTCAACTCGCCAGCGTTGCACGTGCTCTGCGCGATGGCTTTATGGCCGCTCACTACCAAGCCCAACAGGCCGGTCAAAACCCACCCAACATTCAATTCTTCGACAGCTCGCGCATTGGCTCCATGGATGCGTTTTATGCACAAGCGCAAGCCGCTGGCGTACAGCTGGTGATTGGCCCACTGGAAAAAAATCTGGTTAGCCAACTTAGCAGCCGCGAACAACTGCCGATCACCACCCTGGCCCTGAACTACAGCGAAACCAATCAGGAAGGTCCAGCGCAGCTCTTCCAATTCGGCCTTGCCGCCGAAGACGAGGCGCGCGAAGTTGCCCGCCGCGCGTGGGCCGACGGGATGCGCCGCGCTGTTGCACTGGTGCCCAACGGTGAATGGGGGGATCGCGTACTTGCCGCCTTCCGGCAAAGCTGGCAAGCCCAAGGCGGAACTTTGATCGCTGCCGAGCACGTCGATCAGCCGGTTGAACTGGCCCGCCAGATTGCCGACCTGTTCCAACTGCGCGAAAGTGAAGCGCGCAGTAAGCGCCTGCAAAACACGCTGGGTAGCAGCATTGCAGCCGCCCCTTCGCGGCGCCGCGATGTAGATTTCATCTTTCTCGCCGCAACACCGCAGCAAGCCCAACAGATCAAACCTACCCTGGCCTTCCAATATGCAGGTGATGTTCCGGTTTACGCCACATCACACCTGTTTACCGGCATCTTTAATCAGGCCCAGTACGTTGATCTCAACGGCATCATGTTCTGCGAGACGCCCTGGCTGCTCAACGTTAATGACCCGCTACGCCAGCAAGCCAGCGCACAATGGCCACAAGCGGCTGGCAGCCTTGGCCGCCTCTACGCCATGGGTGCTGACGCCTTTCAGCTGGCACCACGCCTGAGTCAACTCAAAGCACTGCCGGAGATGCGCCTGCAAGGCTTATCCGGCAATCTGGGCCTTGGCCCAGCACAACGCATCGAGCGACAGTTGCCGTGGGCTGAGTTCCGCGACGGCCAAGTTCAGGCACTGCCTGACATCAGCCTTTGAGCGAGCGCATCAACACACAACAACGCGGTGAGGCTGCCGAAGCCATGGCTCGGCAGCATCTCGAAAAGCACGGCCTGCGCCTGCTGGCGCAAAACTGGCGCTGCCGCCTCGGCGAGCTCGATCTGGTCATGCTCGACGCCGATACAGTAGTATTCGTTGAAGTTCGCTATCGGCGCTATAGCGCCTGGGGCGGCGCGGCAGCGAGCGTAGACGCACGCAAACGTGAGAAACTCAGCCGCGCTGCTCAACTCTTTTTGCAACAAGAATCCCGCTGGGCCAAGTACCCATGCCGCTTTGATGTGATTGCCATAAACGCCGACGGCCAAGCCCCCGCGCAACTGGACTGGATTCAAAACGCCTTTGATACCTGAACAGACGCCACACTGAAGGTTATATCTACGATGGATATGCAAGCCCGTATTCGCCACCTGTTCCAAGCCAGTATTGAAACCAAGCAACAGGCTATGGAAGTGCTCATTCCCTTTATCGAACAGGGCAGCCAAGTCATGGTTCAGGCCTTGCTCAGCGAAGGCAAAATCCTTTCGTGCGGCAATGGCGGCTCAGCTGGCGATGCTCAGCACTTCTCTTCTGAGTTGCTCAATCGCTTCGAGCGGGAACGCCCAAGCCTGCCGGCGATCGCACTGACTACAGACAGCTCGACCATCACCTCAATCGCTAACGATTACAGCTACAACGAGGTTTTTTCCAAACAGATTCGCGCCCTCGGCCAACCCGGCGACGTGCTGCTGGCAATTTCCACCAGCGGCAACTCGGCCAACGTTATCCAGGCGATACAGGCCGCTCACGATCGCGAGATGTTCGTTGTGGCCCTGACCGGCCGTGATGGCGGCGGCATGGCCTCGCTGCTGTTGCCGGAAGACGTGGAAATCCGCGTACCGTCAAAAGTTACCGCACGGATTCAGGAAGTCCACTTGCTGGCCATCCACTGCCTGTGCGACCTGATCGACAGTCAATTGTTTGGGAGTGAAGAATGACCCGTTCACCACTGATTCTTGCTGTTCTTGCACTGAGCTTGGTCTTGGCTGGCTGCGGCAATCGCAGCGTCGGCAACAAAATTGACGACCAGTTCATCCCCTCACAAGTCAGCTCCAATATCGCCAGGGCGCATATTGATCTCACCAGCCCAACGTCGCGCATCATCGTCACCAGCTACAACGGCGTCGTCCTCTTGGCGGGGCAAACCCCTCGTAACGACCTAAAAGGCATTGCCGAGCAGGCAGCGCGACGGGTCAACAACGTCAAAAAAATACACAACGAACTGCAGATCCAAAACCCCACCTCGCTGCTGGTTCGCAGCAATGACTCACTGCTCACCAGCCGCATCAAAACCCAGATGCTTGCAGACAGCACGGTGCCAGGTAGCAGGATCAAGGTCATCACCGAGAATGGCATCGTATACCTACTCGGGCTGGTGTCGCAGGCTGAGGCCAACCATGCAACCAACCTGGTTCAGAGTGTTTCCGGCGTACAAAAGGTCGTGAAGCTGTTTCAGTACACCAACTGACTGCACGCTAAGCACAAAAAAACGGGCGCCATCGGCGCCCATTTTTTTATTGCGACTGCATGCAAACCTGCAGCTTCAACGACGTCTTACTTGACGACCTTGAGACTAGGTCTGCCACTAGGCCGCGGCGGCTCGTCATCAGGTGAAACTTCTTCATCCGGATCTTCGATTTCCTCACGCCCCATAGCGGAAGGCTCGGACTCAAAAACCATGCCCTGCCCGTTCTCACGGGCGTACACGGCAAGCACAGCGCCCGCCGGGATGTACAAGCTTTGCGGAACACCCGCAAAACGGCCTTCAAAACTCACCGCTTCGTTATCCATGTGCAGATTGCGCACAGCTGTAGGCGAAACATTCAGCACGATCTGCCCATCGCTGGCGAAACCGCTTGGTACCTGAACGCCAACATATTCCGCATCGACCAGCAAATGCGGCGTGCAATCGTTATCCACAATCCACTCATAGAGGGCGCGCACCAAATAAGGACGGCTCGACTTCATGACCAGCTCCTTGAGTTAACGCATGTCACGTTCGACAGGTGAAAGACTGACCTGAAACGCCTCGCGGGCAAACTGACGCTCCATGTAATCGAGCAACGGTTTAGCCGGCTTAGGCAACTCGATACCCAGTATCGGCAGGCGCCAAAGGATAGGCAGCAAGCAACAGTCGACCAAGCTCATTTCTTCGCTGAGAAAATACGGCTTGTCAGCAAACAGCGCCGAAACGCCCGTCAGGCTCTCACGCAATTCCTTGCGAGCCACAGCACGTGCGGCCTCTTTACTGCGCGGGTCGAGTATCAAGTCGACCTGAGCACACCAGTCACGCTGAATACGATGCACCAGCAGACGGCTATTCGCACGCGCCACCGGATAAACAGGTAGCAGCGGTGGATGCGGATAGCGCTCATCCAAGTATTCCATCACAACCGTTGACTCATACAACGCCAGATCACGGTCCACCAGAGTAGGCAAACTGGCATAAGGGTTAACCTCAAGCAGCTTGGCTGGATAGCGGCCCTTTTCGACACTGATGATCTCGGCGCTGACACCCTTCTCGGCGAGCACAATGCGTACGCGGTGGGAATAGTGGTCGGCGGGGTCGGAGTAGCAGGCCAACCGATTGGTCACGCCCATGGCGATCCTCCTCGCTTATAAAGTTATGTGAAGCAGAAAAAATTGCCGTGAGCAATTTTTGACGGGACTTGCAACGGCCCTCCTTGAAGGACCGCCGAAATGGCAGGGCACAAAGCAAGCGCGCCCCAAAAGGGCGCGCGAGCTAGTAACAATGCTGCAAAGGATTAATGCACATCCTTCCAGTATTCACGCTTGAGCAAATAGGCGAATACAAAGAAGAAGGCAAGATACAGCAATACGTAGGTACCGATACGCTGGCTTTGCAGTTTCACCGGATTAGCTGAGTAAGCGAGGAAAGTCACAAGATTGCGGACCTTCTCATCAAACTCTTCTGCGCTCAGTTCACCCGTCTTTGGCACGACAGTCAGCTGATCGCAGGCCTCATGGGTGATGGGTGTGCCGGTCAGTGGATCAAACTGCTTTTTGCCGTTTTCAACCACTTGCACCTGCTTACAACCAATAACCTGCTTGCCCTGCAGACCGACCAACACGTTAGGCATGCCCACATTGGGGAATACCTTATTGTTGGCGCCCAATGGACGGCTTGGGTCGTCATAGAAAGTACGCATGTAGGTGTACAACCAGTCGTTGCCGCGCACGCGCGCCACTAGAGTCAAGTCAGGTGGCGCCGCACCAAACCAAGACTTGGCATCCGACACCTGCATGCCAATCTTCATGTGGTCACCGATGTTCGCACCAGTGAACACCAGATTCTCCAGCATGACTTCGTGTGGAATACCTAAGTCATTGGCAACACGCTCATAGCGCTGGTACTGAGCAGCATGACAACCCATGCAGTAGTTGGCGAACGTGCGCGCGCCATCCTGCAGAGCAGCCTTATCCTTAAGATCAACATTAGCCTTATCCAACGGATAGTCAGATGCAGCGCCAATCGCCAACGCAGGCATTGCAGCAAAAATGAGTGCAGCAAATAGCTTCTTCATTAGCCAGTCACCCTTTCCGGAACCGGTTTAGTCTTCTCATACTTGGTATAGAACGGCATCAAGAGGAAGTACGCGAAATACAGGATGGTACATACCTGCGACAACAGCGTACGGCCTGGGGTTGGAGCCAGAACACCCAGCACACCCAGAATCACAAAGGATATGCAGAAGATCAGCAGCCAAACCTTGCTCATCCAACCCTTGTAACGCATCGATTTAACCGGACTACGATCCAGCCATGGCAACACGAACAACACTGCAATGGCTGCGCCCATGGCGATTACGCCTAAGAGCTTGTCTGGCACCGCACGCAGAATCGCGTAGAACGGTGTGAAGTACCAAACCGGGGCAATGTGTGCAGGCGTTTTAAATGGGTTGGCCGCTTCAAAGTTCGGCTTCTCGAGGAAATACCCACCCATCTCCGGGAAGAAGAACAGCACAAAGCAGAAGACAAACAAGAACACCACAACACCAACAATATCTTTCACGGTGTAGTAAGGGTGGAAAGCAATGCCATCAAGCGGCTTGCCGTTCTCGTCCTTGAACTTCTTGATGTCCACGCCATCAGGGTTGTTCGAGCCTACTTCGTGCAGCGCCAGGATGTGCAACACAACCAGACCCAGAATCACGATTGGCAGTGCCACAACGTGCAGCGCAAAGAAGCGGTTCAGGGTAATACCAGAAATCAGGTAGTCACCACGAATCCACTGAGTCAGGTCCGCGCCGATTACCGGAATAGCCCCGAACAGCGAGATGATCACCTGGGCACCCCAGTAGGACATCTGGCCCCAAGGCAGCAGATAGCCCATGAAGGCTTCAGCCATAAGCATCAGATAAATCAGCATACCGAAGATCCACACCAGTTCGCGCGGCTTCTGGTAAGAACCATAAAGCAGGCCACGGAACATGTGCAGATATACCACCGCGAAGAACGCAGAAGCACCGGTGGAATGCATGTAACGCAGGATCCAGCCGTACTCGACGTCACGCATGATGTATTCGACTGAAGCGAACGCACCCTCGGCGGTCGGGGTGTAACTCATCGTCAGCCAGACACCCGTTACGATCTGGTTAACCAGAACCAGCAGGGCAAGCGAACCGAAAAAGTAGAAAAAGTTAAAGTTCTTGGGCGCGTAGTACTTGGAGAGATGCTCTTCCCACATCTTGGTCGCGGGAAAGCGCGCATCGACCCATTCCATGAATTTACTCATCATGCTTTCTCCTGATCCACACCGACGATGATCACGTCATCAGACTCGTATGTGTGCGGCGGTACCGGCAGATTCAGAGGGGCTGGCTGCGCCTTGTACACACGACCGGCCAGGTCATAGCGCGAGCCGTGACAGGCACAGAAATAACCGCCTACCCAGTCGGCACCGAGGTCGGCAGGTGCAACTTCCGGGCGGAAGCCTGGCGAGCAACCCAGGTGAGTACACAGGCCGACAAGCAAAAGGACTTCTGGCTTGATCGAGCGAGTCTTGGGATCAACATAACTCGGCTGCACAGATGCTTTTGAATCAAAGTCAGCCAGTTGCGACTCGATCTTGCCCAGATTACTGAGGATTTCCTCGGTACGGCGGACAATAAACACCGGTTGCCCGCGCCACTCAGCAACCATTTGCTGACCTGGCTCAACTTTGCTGACGTTCACCTTAACGGGTGCCCCGGCAGCTTTAGCCTTGGCGCTAGGGAACCAGGACCCCACAAAAGGGACCGCGGCACCCACCGCTCCTGCAGCACCCACCACCGAGGTGGCTGCTACCAGAAAGCGACGCCGGCCTGCATTCACGCCGTCATTGCTCATTCAGTCGTCTCCCATCAGCTTTATGGCCTGTTGGTCAGGCCTATACTAGGTAAATTTCGAGTCGCACAAAATTTTTCAAATGGTAAAGAAAAGCCCCTTTACTGACAAGGTAATTACCCACTGCCAGCAGACGCAAACCCTTGCAATTCGAGGGATAGGCCCGTGCGGCATGATGCCGCACAACCAATGACGACCCATAAAAAACGCCCAACTCCGCGAGGAAGCTGGGCGTTTTTTGGAACGCAGACTGCGAATTAACGCTTGGAGTACTGCGGACGCTTACGCGCTTTACGCAGACCAACCTTCTTACGCTCAACTTCACGAGCATCGCGAGTCACGAAGCCTGCCTTACGCAGTGCCGGACGCAGGGACTCGTCGTAGTCCATCAGGGCGCGGGTGATACCGTGACGGATCGCACCGGCCTGACCACTTACACCACCGCCAACAACGGTAACGTAAATATCAAACTTCTCAACCATCTCAACCAGCTCCAGCGGCTGACGAACTACCATGCGGGCAGTTTCGCGACCGAAGAAAGTGTCGAGTTCACGGTTGTTGATGGAGATTTTGCCAGTACCAGCGCGCAGGAAGACGCGAGCGGTTGCGGTCTTGCGACGGCCAGTGCCGTAATTTTGAGTCGCCGACATAATGAACTATTCCGTTAAAACTTCAGTTCTTGGGGCTGCTGAGCAGTGTGAGGGTGAGCAGCGCCCGCATACACTTTCAGCTTACGATACATGTCGCGACCCAGCGGGTTCTTCGGCAGCATGCCTTTAACCGCGGTCTCGATCACGCGCTCAGGGGCTTTAGCGATCAACTTCTCGAAGTTGATCGACTTGATGCCGCCCGGGAAACCTGAGTGGGAGTAGTACATCTTGTCAGTGGTCTTGGCACCGGTAACGCGAATCTGCTCAGCGTTGATGATGACGATGTAGTCGCCGGTATCAACGTGCGGAGTGTATTCAGGCTTGTGCTTGCCACGCAGACGGCTTGCAACTTCGGTAGCCAGACGACCCAGGGTCTGACCTGCAGCGTCGACGACAAACCAGTCGCGCTTAACTGTTTCCGGTTTAGCAGTAAAAGTTTTCATTCTTTATAGCCTCAGGGGCCGCCCTGATAAATAAGACGGCGGATCTTACTGAATAGTGCGTAGCTATCGGGGGCTCGGGTCAGCGCGTCCGTAATACGGCAAGATTCTTCGGCAGGCGGCGCATCACTTCCACTGCAGAAAGAGGTGCGCAATTATGCAGATTGCGCGGAGAATTTCAACACGATTTACACCGACCCACCATTTTTGAGGAGCTTGCAATGGATTACCGCCAACTCGGCCGCAGCGACATCAAGGTCAGCAGCCTGTGCCTGGGCACCATGACCTGGGGCGAGCAAAATACGGCCAGCGAGGGCATGGCACAGATTGCACGTGCTAAAGCGTATGGCGTCAACTTCATCGACACCGCTGAAATGTACCCTGTGCCGCCGCGCGCTGAGACTTACAGCAAGACTGAGCAGATCATCGGCGACTACTTCAAACAGCGCGGTGATCGCGCCGACTGGGTGCTAGCCAGCAAAATTGCCGGCCCTGGTAATGGCATTGGCTACATTCGTGACGGCCAACTCAAGCATAACCGTGCACACATTGTTGCGGCCCTAGATGCCAGCCTCAAACGCCTGCAAACCGACTGGATCGATCTGTATCAGCTGCACTGGCCAGAGCGACCGACCAACTACTTCGGTCAACTGGGCTATCAACATCATGACAGCGACTTCACGCCCCTTGAGGAAACGCTCGAAGCACTGGATGAGCAAGTCAAGGCCGGCAAGATCCGCCACATCGGCCTGTCCAATGAAACGCCTTGGGGCACCATGAAATTTCTACAACTGGCCGAACAGCGCGGCTGGGCGCGCAGCGTTTCCATCCAAAACCCCTACAACCTGCTCAACCGCACATTTGAAGTGGGCCTCGCAGAAATTGCCATGCGCGAGCAATGTGGCCTTTTGGCCTACTCGCCCCTCGCATTCGGCATGCTCAGCGGCAAGTACGAAAACGGCGCACGGCCTAGCAATGCGCGTATTAGCTTGTTTAGCCGCTTTACCCGCTATACCAATCCGCAGTCGGAGGCGGCTTGCGCACGCTATGTCGCGCTGGCCCGCGAACATGGCCTTGATCCGGCGCAGATGGCGCTGGCCTTTGTCACCGCGCAGCCGTTTGTGACCAGCAACATCATCGGTGCCACCAGCCTGGCGCAATTAGACAGCAACCTGGCCAGCAGCGACCTGAAGCTATCAGCCGAGGTGCTGGCGGGCATTGAAGCCATCCACAAGGCGCAGCCCAACCCCGCCCCCTGACCAGCTCATTGATATAAAAAAGCCCGGCAATCGCCGGGCTTTTTTAATTCAGAAATGATTACAACGAACGCGCAATGATCTCTTTCATGATCTCGTTGGTACCCGCATAGATGCGCTGCACACGCGCATCTGCCCAGGCACGCGCCACCGGGTATTCCCACATGTAGCCGTAACCACCATGCAACTGCACGCACTCATCCAGCACTTTGCACTGCAGGTCCGTGCCCCAGTATTTGATCATCGCCGCTGTCGGCACATCCAATTTGCCCTGCAGGTGCAGTTCAAGGCAACGATCAACAAAGACCCGGCCAATCTGAATCTCCGTGGCCATTTCTGCCAACTTAAAGCGCGTGTTCTGGAAGTCCGCCACCGCCTTGCCAAAGGCTTTGCGCTCACGGGTGTAATCGAGCGTCCACTTCAGCGCCGCCTCGGCCGAAGACAACGCGCCGATGCCGACAGTCAGCCGTTCCTGCGGCAGTTCCTGCATCAGGTAGGCAAAGCCCATACCGGCCTGACCCAGCAAGTTCTCCTTGGGTACACGCACGTCCTGGAAGAACAGCTCGGAGGTGTCCTGCGCCTTCATGCCGACTTTTTCCAAACGCTTGCCTTTGGAGAAGCCCGGCGTGCCCGCCTCAACCAGAAACAGGCTGGTGCCCTTGGCCCCGGCCTTCGGATCGGTCTTGGCCACGACGATCACGAGGTCGGCAAGAAAACCATTGGTGATAAAGGTCTTCGAGCCGTTGATCACATACTCGTCGCCGTCCAGCACCGCCGACGTTTTCACGCCCTGCAGGTCGGAGCCTGCACCCGGTTCAGTCATGGCGATGGCGGTGACCATTTCACCGGACACCAGTTTGGGCAGGTATTTCTGCTTCTGCGCCTCGGTGCCGTAATGCAGGATATAGGGCGCGACGATGTCCGAGTGCAGAGAGAAACCAATGCCGGTCAAACCCAAACGTCCGACCTCCTCGATCACCACTGTGCTGTAGAGAAAATCAGCGGCCATGCCGCCGTACTCCTCAGGGATGTGCGAGCAGAGCATGCCGGCCTCGCCCGCCTTGTTCCACAACGCGCGGTCGATATGGCCATCCTTTTCCCATTGGTGATGAAACGGCACAGCTTCCTGCTCAAGAAACTTGCGCACTGTGTCGCGAAACTGTTCGTGCTCGGAGCTGAAGATCGTTCTTGGGATCATGACTACACCTGTTCGTGGGCGTGATTAAACGTGGCTCGACTTTAGCCAAGCAAACGCTTGGTTACACTGGACACAAGCGCCAATAAATAAGACGATCCAGCCAGCTCATGACCACTTAGCCTTAATAAGAATACTAAATATGCCAAACACGTCATCCGCACTGCTGCGCCGCGTCAGCATCCTGGCCACCGAGGGTGTATTCGCCTCCACGCTGATGCAGGCCAAGGATTTCTTTCATATGGCCAGCCTGCGTTTCGGCAAACAGCAGGGGCTGGGCCTGACACCGACCTTTGAAATTCACCTGGTCAGCCCTGACGGCCAACCGGTGCGCAGTTTCAGCGACGTGCTGATTCCGGTCGATGGCGCGCTGGCAGATGCCGATGTGATCATCCTGCCGGCGTTCTGGGATGATTTTGATGCCTTATGCCAGCGCCACCCGCAGGTGCTCAGCTGGCTCAAGCAACGTCACGCTGCGGGCACGGCCATCTGCGGGGAAGCCACCGGCGTATTCTGGATGGCGCAAGCTGGTTTACTCGATGGCAAGGAAGCGACTACTTACTGGCGGTTCTTTAACGAGTTTGCCGAGCGCTTTCCCAAGGTGCTGCTCAACCAGGAAAAGCACCTGTCCGACGCCGACAACCTGTATTGCGCAGGCGGTGTTACCTCGGCATGCGACTTGTATATTTACCTGATCGAACGCTATTGCGGTGCCAGCGTGGCGCAAGGCGTGGCGCGCGACATCCTGTATGAAGTGCAGCGCAACTATGCCCCCGGCCGCATCGGCTTTGGCGGGCAAAAACTGCACCACGACGTGACCATTCTGCAGATCCAGCAGTGGCTAGAAGACCACTTCGCCGACAAGTTCCGCTTCGAGGATGTTGCGCGCGAGCACGGCATGAGCATCCGCAACTTTATGCGCCGCTTCCAGACGGCCACCGGCGATAAACCGCTGCATTACCTGCAAAGGCTGCGCATCGAGACCGCCAAGGGCTTGCTCAGCGCCACCCGCAAAAGCATCAAAACCATCAGTTACGAAGTGGGGTACGACGACGCCAGCTTTTTTGCCCGGCTGTTTCGTCAGCACACGGAATTGTCGCCCAACCAATACCGCCGTCAGTTCCAACACAAAGACAGCCATGCTTAAGATCGGGCGGTAACACATCTGACCTGACAATCACCCGCGCAACTCATCCTTGGATGGGTGGGTTACGCCGTGCGGCGCTCTATGATCGGCGCATCCATAACTACAACAATCAGGTCATCGCCATGCGCCGCACTCTTATCGCCCTGCTTGCAGCCTGCAGCTTTAACGCTGTAGCCGCCGATAACTGGAAACCCTTCCCTCACGACCAGAGCGCCTTTGATTACTCAGGCGATAAGTTGCGCCAAGCTTGGCCGCAACTGACACGCGGTTTTGGCAACGACTATCCCTTCCCGGATGCCGACTGGGTCATCACCATGGCGACCCGACATCCACAAGTGCTGGAAAAAACCGTAGAAGCAAACATCGGCTTCAGCGGCAAACCCGAAGAGGCCGAAATTTACGCGGCCAAGTTGCAAGACGTTTGGCGCTTGATGTTCCGGGGCGATTTTGCCGAAGCCAAGGAGCAAGGCCTGGCGCTGGGTGTGGGCGGACAAATCCCGGCCATGTTCGCTCAAGTGGTCTATGCCCTTTTTCTGGTGCCTGATCAGGCCGAAAAACACAAACTGCTTGAGGAAGTGATCAGCTACACCGATCAGGCCGGCGAACTGGTGCAAGCCGACACCGCGGCCCAGTTTGGTCGCGTGTATGCCAAGGCGCGTCTGGGTGAAGAACTCTCCGTGCCGGTGGTGCTTCAGCGCGGCTACACCACGCAAATCCCTAACGAACTTAAAGCCCTACTCGCCAAGCACCCGCAACAGCCTTTTGCGCTGGCACTGTATGGCGGCTATGAAGCCGGGGTGATCCGTAAGGTCGGGAAAATGGTCGGGCGCATGACCTATGGCGTCAGTACCGACAACATGGAGCAGTACTTCAGCCGCAGCTTCAAGGCGCAGGACAATCTGCCCATCGGTCATTACGAGTACGCCAACGCCTTGATGTACGTTTACGGCGATGACGAGCAAGAAAAAGCCCTTGCACACCTCAAACGCGCGGCGTCGATCAAACCGATCAACGCCATGGAAGCGCTGGAAGTGGCGCACGCCAAACGCCTGCTGGCCCAGTTCGAACAAACCCTGGCGCAAAACTAACCCCGCCTAAACGAAAGAAGGCTGCCAATCGGCAGCCTTCTTCGTTTGGGGTTAACGCAATTACTGCTTGGCCCGCTCCAGCGGCTCCAATTGTGCCCACAGGGCCTGCGCCTCTTCCGTGAGCATGGAGTAACTGCGGATATCACCGTTGCGTTGCGCCTGCATCGCCTCTTCCAGCTTGGCACTGTATTGCTTGCGTAATTTCTTCGCAGGGTCGCTCTTGAACAAACCGAACATACTCAATGCCTCTGTCGAGAAGGATTACCCGGTCAGGTAGAACAACAGCTTAATCCAGCTAAACAGCCAGCAGACGGCTCAGATGTAACAAGCTGATAACACCTTGGTTTAACTCACGCTCTGCTCGCGTAGCGTCTGCAAGGCCTGCGACATTTTTGCCGCAGGCACACGCTGCAAGCTGCACAGCAGATCGTGGGAAATCTCGGCAATGCCATGCCGCTCGTGCAATAAGGCCGCCATAAAGCAGGTGAGGTTGGCCGCCATCTCGGCGTCGGCCAGTGCGCGGTGCGCCTTGCCGGTGTCCGGCAGCCCCACCCAACGATTCAGGTTGCCCAGCTTGTGACTGGGGGCCATCGGCAGCAGTCGGCGCGACAGTAACAACGAGCAGGCAAACGGCTGCACGCGCTTACGACGAATAAGCGCCAGCTCGGCATCCCAAAACTTCTGATCAAAACTGGCGTTGTGCGCCAGCAGCGGTCGCTCGCCGACAAACTCAGCGACCTCCTGCATCACCTGCGCAGCAGGCGGCGCGCTGCGCACCATGGCATTAGTGATGCCGGTGAGCTGCTCAATAAAGGGCGGCACCCAGGCACCGCTGTTCATCAGGCTCTGGTAACGCGCCACAATCTGCCCGCCCTCGACGATCACCACGCCTATTTCCGTCGCGCGCGCCTGCTGAGCAGGCGACATGCCGGTGGTTTCAAAGTCGAGTACAGCAATGGAATCAGCCAGCATTAATCAGTTTCTCAGCAACAGACTGCCTTCAATCGGCACATAACGACTGGCCGCGCGCACCAACGATTGCGCCGTCAGCCCCGGCACACCGTACGCGACGGCCTCAACGCCATAACTGCCACGAATCTTGTCCAGCAACAGGTCGAAATCACCGTCACCGGAAGCCAGCACCACCTCATCCACACGCGGCGCGGCGTCCATGATGTCGATGGTGATGCCCACATCCCAATCGCCTTTGGCCGAACCATCGCTGCGCTGGATAAACGGCTTGAGCTTCACGCTAAAGCCGAGGTTGCGCAGGATCTGCTGAAACTGCTGCTGCTTGTGATCGCCACGGTCGATGGCGTAGGCATAGGCCTCAACAATCTGCCCGTGCTGACTGATGTCCGCCCACAACGCGGCGTAATTGAAGTGGCAGCCATAGGCCTGGCGCACGGTGTAGTAGAGGTTTTGTACATCGGCGAAAACGGCGATTTTCTTCACCGGTAATCCTCATAGCAGGGCAATAAGCGCCAGGCAGTATGCCAGAAGGCAACCTACAACGACCGAAGCAACGGCCAAACGCGCATCACAGAAAAACCTGGCCACGTTTGTGCGCCTGAAGAAATTGGAGCACCCGCAGCAATCGGCTAGAGTGCGCTGGCTCCTTCCTACGCATGCGACCACGATGAACATACTCACTGCCCTGCGCGACGCCTGGTACTTCTTTACCCATAACCTGACGGCCATTGCCTGCCTTTGCTTGCCGTTGATCGTTTTGGAAGGTTTGCTGCTGCAGCAGGTCGACCAGCTGACGGATTCGGCGTCGACGTTGCAGTGGCGCTTGCTGGCGGGGCTGCTGTTTTATCCGATCTACAGCGCGGCGCTGATCCTGTTTTTGGATGCGCGCAGCCGGGGCGCATCGCCACGCCTGCTCGACTTGCTGGCAGCCGGCCTGCGCCTGTGGCCAAGCTTTGCCCTGCTGGCGGGCATCAGCACCTTTGCGATTGTGCTGGGGGCTTACCTGTTTGTGCTGCCGGGGCTGTGGCTGATGGTCAAGCTGGCCTTTGCCGAATACCTGTTGGTACTGCGCGGGCTCAGCCCACTCAAAGCGCTACAGGAAAGCTTCACCCTCACTACCGGCTATTTCTGGCCCATGCTCGGCTGCATCCTGGGCATCATGTTGCCGCTGTGGCTACTGGATGGCTGGAGCCAAAGCAACCCGGCCTTCGAAAGTAATGCACTGGCGAGTTTGGCGCTCGATTGCCTGAGCCGCTTTGCGCAACTGTTCTCGACCGTGGTGCTGTTCCGTTTGTTTATGCTGCGCAGCCTCAAAGCCAACAGCGAATGACCGCGACGCGCTCAGCGCGGTGGCTTTAGACCGGACAAACGCGGCAGCAAGATACGCTCAAAAACCCGCGGGAAGAAACGCGCCAGAAGCCGGGCTCGCCAGTCGACATTGGACAGTACCAGCAGCCGACGCCGTTTCAGCGCGCCCTGAAAAATGGCTTCGGCCACATCCTGTGGCGATGCCACCTGCCCCATCGCCAGCGGCGGCTGCGCGGCCACCGAGCCATCGCCCACCAGCGCATTCTTGCGCAGGTCGGTGGCGGTAAAACCGGGGCACACCAGCATCACATTGACGCCCGAGCCTTTGAGCTCAAAGCGCAGCGTTTCAAACAACCCATGCAAGGCATGTTTGCTGGCGTTATAAGCGCTGCGGTAGAGCAATGGGGCAAAGCCGGAGAGCGAGCTGAGCACGATGATCTGCCCACCACGCGCGATCAGGCTGGGCAAGGCGGCCTTGGTACAGTGCAACGCGCCGAAATAGTTGACGGCCATGATGCGCTGGAAAACAGCCAATTCCGTGTCGGCAAAGCTGCTGCGGTGGGTGATGCCGGCATTGTTGACCAGCACATCAATGCCGCCAAAACGCTCAACCGTCAGCGCCATGGCTTGAGCCACGGCGGCGGCATCGGCCACATCGCACAGCACGCCCAACGCTTCGACGTTGTGGTGATCGGCCAGGTGCTGCACCAGGCTGTCGAGCGCCTGCTGCTGCAGGTCAAAAATCACCACGCGTGCACCGGCTTGCGCCAGACGCATGGCCAGTGCGCGGCCGATCCCGGCACAGCCGCCAGTAATCACCACCACCTTGCGGTCAAACACCTTATTGGCGAACACCTTGCGGTACATATATGGCCCCTGTGTCTGCTTCGCGGTGCATTTACTACACCTTGTTGGCGACGCCTCTGCAACCACCTGCGACCGTTTGAAGGCGCAAGCCCGCGCACAACATGCCGTGCGAAAACCCGCTGGTCAGATCGGCATACGCACGCATCTCCGGTATGCTCGTTCGCTCAGCATAGTCCAGCCATAAGCGATTCCGTCCATGTCACTGCCCCGCCCTCTGCGCCTGTTTTTACTCAGTGTGGCCAGCCTGGTCTGCGGCACAGCAGCCTTGATTTACAGCCTGACCTGGCACCCCGCTGCGCGCGAACGCGCCGACGTAAACTGCCCGGCCAGCGCACCGATCTTGCAACCTGGCCAGGCCTTGAAAGTCATGAGCTGGAATGTGCAGTACCTGGCGGGCAAGGGCTATGTCTTCTGGTACGACCTGGCTGACGGCAGCGGACCCGACCGGCGCCCCAGCGCTGCCGATCTAGCCATCACGCTGGATGAAGTGACCCGCGTATTACGCGATGCGCAGCCCGATATTATTCTGCTGCAAGAACTGCACAACGGCGCCAAAGCCACGGACTACCAAAACCAACTTGCCCTGCTGCAAGAGCGCCTGAGCGACCTCTACCCTTGCAGCACACAGGCTTTTTACTGGAAGGCGGCCTTCGTCCCGCACCCGAAAATTCTGGGCAGCGTCGGCATGCAACTGGGTACTCTCAGCCGCTTTCAGATCAACCGCAGCGAACGCCTGCAGTTGCCCAAGATGCCCGCCGACCCCATCAGTCGGCAGTTCAATCTCAAACGCGCCTTGCTGGTGAGTCATTTGCCAATTCGCGGAGGTGGCGAACTGGCGGCCATCAACACCCACCTGGATGCCTTCGCACAAGGCAACGACACCATGCAGCGTCAGGTGGCGATGACCCGCAGCCTGCTTGACCAACTTCAGGCCGAGGGCACGCCCTGGGTACTGGGTGGCGATTTCAACCTATTGCCACCCGGCCAATATGCCAGCCTGCCCCCCAGCCAACGCAGTTGGTACAGCCCCGACAGCGAATTGCAGAGCCTGGCCGAACGCTTTGCCATGGTGCCGGCGCTGCACGATGCCAACGGCGATGAGCAAGCCCGCTGGTACACCCACATTCCTAACGACCCGGCGATCAAGACCGCGGACCGCACCCTCGATTACCTGTTTTACAGCCCGCAACTGACCTTGCTCGACGCCCATGTGCGCCAGCAGGACACGCTGCGCATCTCCGACCATTTGCCCGTGGTCGCGCGGTTTTTATTACCCACTCAAGACTGAGTTTTACTGCAAGGTTCTGGACAAAGCCCGGCGCGCCTGGCCATATTCAAACTGTCACATTACCCACATAAAAGACGGCTTTAGCCGCGGTGCCTAACCCCCAATGCCACAGTTACTCTGCCTTATGCTGCTTGCCGCGCTGTACAGCGGGAACTGCATCGCTACTGACGCCAATGACCCACGCCCAGTGGTGCAGGTTGGTTTTTACGAGTTTCCGCCTTACTCCTACAGCGACAGCCAGGGCCGCCCTCAGGGAGCCATCCTCAAACTCAGCGAACGCCTGCTGGAACATGCCGGCTACCGCGCGCAAGTGCGCTCCTATCCCAGCGCGCGGCTGTATAACGGTCTGGAAGAGGGCACCGTGCATGTCTGGCCCGGCGCGGCGGGAAAAGTCGCGCTGCGCGAACACACCCTGGAAAGCCGCACCACGCTCGGCGAGATCGTCCTTAATCTGTACTTTCGCCGCGACACGCTAATGCCGCGCCTACCAGAGGACCTCAAAGGCCGTGGCGTCATCGTGATCAACGGCTACACCTACTGGCAAGGCATCAACCAGATCCTGGCAGACCCCGCACTGGCCATCCAGCAACACCGCACCGGCACGCATACCGCCGCTTTGGAAATGCTGCAACGACGCCGCGGCGACTTTCTGCTCGATTACCAAACCCCGGTGGATCAGGCGCGCACGCGTTTGGGCATGTCCGAGTTGCCGTATATCGAGCTGCAACGTATCCCCACGAAATGGATCGTCTCGCGCCACGCTCCCGGCGCCGAAGCGCTGCGTGACGCACTGGACCGGGCCTATGCCGAACTGCAGGCGGCCGGCGAAGACCTGCGCCTGCCCTAAAACGCGCTGATCCATTAGCCGCAACGCTTACTTGCGCGGCTTAGCCCGCGCGGTGGGCTCGGCGATCAGCGGGTCATCGGGCCAGTAATGTTTGGGGTAGCGCCCTTTTAAATCTTTCTTCACCTCGGCATAGGTGCTGCGCCAGAAGTTGGCCAGGTCTTGCGTGACCTGCACCGGCCGGCGCGCCGGCGACAGCAGATGCAATTTCACCACCTGCCGGCCGCCGGCGATGCGCGGTGTATCCGCCAGGCCGAATAACTCCTGCAAACGCACCGCCAACACCGGCGGCTGCTCGCTGTAGTCAAGACTGATACGCGAGCCGGACGGTACGTTCAGGCTGCGCGGGGCCAGCTCATCAAGGCGCTGCGGCAAGGGCCAGGGCAGTAGGTTGTGCAAGATGCCGGACAGGTCCAGGTTGGCGAAATGACTGAGCCGGGTGACGTTATCCAGATAGGGTTGCAACCACTGCTCCAGGTTGGCCAGCAACACCGCATCACTGACATCCGGCCACTCGCTGGTCTGCGCCGCGCCAAGGTCCAAGGCGCGTAACAACGCCACTCGCGCTTGCCACTGGCGCAACTCGGGCGTCCACGGCAGCAGCGCCAATCCCTTGCGCCGCACCAGGCCGAGCATGGCCCGGCTACGCTGCTGCGCATCCAGCCCGGTCAGCGCTTCACGCGCCAGCACCAGCTCGCCGACTTTGCGCTGGCGCTCGGCCAACAGCGCGCCTTCGCGCTCATCCCAGTCGAGTACCTCCAGGGTGCTCACCTGCTCCGCCAGCACGTTGTCAAACAACTGCGGTTGCAGTTCCGCCGCCAGGTAGATGCGCTCCTCGCGCTGCCCCAGCCGACTGCCGAGATCCGCCACCACCAGCCAGCGGTGTTTCATCAGCCCATCGGCTTCGGCAAACAGCGCTGCGCGGCCATTGGCCAGGCGGTATTCAGCGCCACCGTCACGGCGTTGCTGGGCGATCCGATCGGGATAAGCAAAGGCCAACAACGCGCCCAACCAACGCGGATGCTCAGGGTCACTGACGGTCTGCCGACTCGGCAGTTTTTTCAGGTAGCCCTGAAACTGCCGCGCCAGTTGCCGCGCGCGCTGCACCGCCCCCTGAGCGCCACGGGCCGCACGCGCCTCCCCCGCCAACAGGGCCAGACGGCTGTGCAGGTCTGCCCCCACACCCCGCAGCAGGTCACGCTCGCCGAGCAAGGCGGCGAGGTCACAGGCCAACGCGCCCAAACCCAACGCCTGACCGCGCAGCAACAAATGCGCAATACGCGGATGCGTCGGCAGTTCGGCCATGGCCTGGCCGTGCGCCGTAATCCGGCCTTGGGCATCCACCGCACCGAGGCGCACCAGCAGGTCCAGGGCCTGGGCATAGGCGGCCGCAGGCGGCGGATCAAGCCAGATCAGCTCAGCCGGGGTAACGCCCCAACGCACCAGTTGCAGCGCCAATCCGGCCAGATCAGCCTGGAGGATTTCGGCGCTGCTGTAGGCCGCCAACTGCTCATGCTGGGCCTGCGACCACAAGCGATAACACACGCCGGACTGCAAACGACCGGCGCGGCCGCTGCGTTGAGTGGCCGAAGCCCGCGAGATGCGTTGCGTGTCCAGGCGGGTCATGCCGCTGTTGGGGTCAAAACGCGGCACCCGCGCCAACCCGGCATCGACCACCACGCGCACGCCGTCGATGGTCAGGCTGGTTTCGGCGATATTGGTCGCCAGCACCACTTTGCGCATGCCGGGCGGTGCTGGATCGATGGCGGCGCGCTGAGCGTTTAAATCCAACTCGCCGTGCAAGGGACAGAGCAGAATATCGGGCCGCCCCTCCAGGGATTGCGCCAACTGCTCAGCCACCCGGCGAATCTCAGCCTGACCGGGCAGAAACACCAAGAGGCTGCCCGGCTCGTCTGCCAGCGCCTGCAACACGGTTTGCAGCACTTTCGGCTCGACCCATTCGCCCACCTGCCACGGTGCGCCCCAGCGAATATCGACCGGGAACATGCGCCCTTCGCTGCGCAGCACCGGCGCATCGCCCAGCAAAGCGGCCAGACGTTCGCCTTCTAGGGTGGCGGACATCAGCAGCACTTTCAGTGGCAGCTCGCCGGATTCAGGCCCGCGCAGCATGGCCCGCCCGTTAAGGGTCAGCGCTAGGGCCAGATCAGCATCCAGACTGCGCTCGTGGTACTCATCGAAAATAACCAGCCCAACGCCGTCCAGCGCCGGATCGTCCTGCAGCCGCCGGGCCAGAATGCCCTCGGTCACCACTTCAATGCGGGTACGCGGGCCGACCTTGCTGTCCAAGCGAATGCGATAACCGACGGTTTCGCCAACCGTTTCCCCCAGCTCACTGGCCAGCCGCTCCGCCGCTGCCCGCGCGGCCAAACGGCGCGGTTCCAGCATGATGATGCGCTGCCCTGCCAGCCAAGGCTGATCCAGCATGGCCAGCGGCACGCGGGTGGTTTTACCGGCACCGGGCGGTGCTTCCAGCACGGCTTCATCACGCAGCGACAAGGCCTGGCACAACGCAGGCAGCAGCACATCAATAGGCAGGGAATTCATGCAGGCTCCAGTTAAGGTCGGCGATTATAACGGCGAACCTGTTGGCCATTGCTGCTGTCTGAACTGCAGGCAATGTTGACGGCAGGCAAGCGCAGTCGCCGAGCAACGCCCGACGCAGCAGCATTGCCACGCTGGCATTGATATAGTTGCGCCACTTTTTCCAAGGAGATGTTCAATGCGCACCCAAACCCGCGTTATCGGTGGCCTTCTCGTCGCCACCCTGTTCACCCAACTGACCGCCTGCGGCACGCTGTTTTACCCGGAACGTCGTGGCCAGATTGAAGGCCGTATCGACCCGGCCGTGGCGGGGCTCAATGCCATCGGCATCCTGTTTTATGTCCTGCCGGGGCTGATTGCCTTTGGCATCGACTTTGCGACCGGAGCCATCTACCTGCCTGGCGGACTGACCTCACACGTCGATCCGCAAAAGCTGGAGAACCTGGTCGATGCCAACGGCCAGATTGATCGGGCCAAGCTTAAGGCGCTGATTGAGCAGCAAACTGGCCACAGCCTGCCCCTTGACCAACCCAACCTGATGCAACACCACGGCAGCGCTGAGCAATTGGCCCTGTACGGGCTGCGCCCAGCCGCCTGATGCACCTTAAGCCCGCCTTCACGGCGGGCTTTTTCGCGCTAGCATTGCTCAAAACTGCCTTGCCTTCGGAAACCCTGTGAACACACCCCCGCAACACGCACGCCTAATGCGCTTGGCCACTTATGCGGCATTAACTGCTGCCCTCAGCCTCGCGCTGGCCAAGGCGGTCGCTTGGTGGCTGAGCGGTTCAGTCAGTTTGCTCGCCGGGCTGACCGACTCACTGCTCGACGGTGCCGCGTCGCTGCTTAACCTGATCGCCGTGCACTATGCCCTGCGCCCGGCTGATGACGACCACCGCTACGGCCACGGCAAGGCAGAAGCACTGGCCGGGCTGGGCCAGGCCTTGTTTATCGGGGCCAGTGCGCTCTTGGTGGGCAGCCATGCCATTGATCGCCTGCTCAACCCTGAGCCATTGGGCGCTCCTGCGCTGGGCATTGCGGTGATGCTGTTATCGATTGCGGTCACGGTCGCCCTGTTGCTGTTTCAAGGACATGTGGTGCGCGTCACCGGCTCCACGGCGATTCGTGCCGACTCGTTGCATTACCGCTCCGACCTGCTGCTTAACAGCAGCATCCTGCTCGCACTGATACTCGCCAGCTACGGCTGGGCGCAGATGGACGCGCTGTTCGGCATCGCCATTGCGCTGTACATCTTCTGGAGCGCCATCAGCATTGCCCGTGAAGCCGCCACCGTATTGATGGATCAGGAGCTGGACCCGCAGATCAGCGCCGAGATGCATGAACTGGCCTGCGCCGTACCGGGCGTGCTGGGAGTGCATGACCTGCGCACACGGCTTTCCGGCACACGCTGGTTCGTCCAACTGCACCTTGAGTTACCCGATACCCTGAGCTTGCAAGAGGCGCACGAGCTTTGCGAGCAGGTCGAAGAAGCCATTCGTGAGCAGTTCCCGCGCGCTGAAGTGCTGGTGCACCCCGACCCCAGCAGCGTGGTCAAACACGCCTCCTCACCTGCCGTCGCCGACTAGAGCAAATACTCTAAAAGACCTAAACTGCTTTCGCCCCATCCCACACCACAATAAGAAGGAGCGAAACCATGACACTCACCGCCACTGCAATGGCCCTGCTTGGGCTGGTCGCCTGGCCTTTGCTGTTGATGTTTCTGATGATCAACCAGCGCGGCTTGCTGGTACTGAGCGGCAAGATGGCCGTGAATGCCTTCAACCCCGACGGCAGCAACACGCCCGGTGAGTTGGCCAAACGGCTGGTGCGGGTACACGCCAATTGCCTGGAAAACCTGCCGTTGCAGGCAGCCCTGCTGCTCTACGCCATTGCCAGCGCACAAACAGCCGTCACCGAGCCACTGGCGCTGGCCCTGCTCGGCGCACGCCTGGCGCAAGGCGTGGTGCACTTAATCAGCACCCGCCCGCTGTTTGTCTGGCTGCGCTTTGCCGCGTTCTTTGTGCAACTGGCGATTCTGGCCTGGTGGCTGCTGCAGTTCGCGGGCCTGGCCGGTTGAGTTTCAGCCGCGCACAAAAAAGGGAGGCCGCTGGCCTCCCTTTTTCGTGTCCGTCATTGTGGCGTTGATAACACCTTTTCGTCGCCCGCCTGGTTGGGCAGTGCGGACCCGGTTGCCGTGACGATCCGGTGGGATCGGCGGCGACCGCTCGCCTGATTGGGCGATGCGGCTGGACCTGTTGTCCGGGCCTTGAAGCTGGGTAAAGCTTACGCCTGCCAGCGCAGCAAAAGATTGCGAATATTGCTGATATGCGTATAACTTGCGCAACCAACAGCCAATTAACAAACATATTCAGCAATTTAAATAATATGCGTGGCAAATATGAACAAACTTGACCGCTACGACCTGAACATCCTCGCCGAATTACAGCGCGACGCCACCTTGTCGAACCAAGACCTGGCCGAACGCATCGGCTTATCACCCTCGCCCTGCTCCAGGCGGGTCAAACAACTGCAAGATGACGGTTTTATTCTCGGCCAGGTTGCCCTGCTCGACCGCAAACTGCTGGGCCTGAGCCTCACGGCTTACGTGCTGATTGGTATGGATCGACACACGCCTGAGCGCTTCGAGCACTTCCAGGCCGAAATCCGCAAGTGCCCGGAAGTGCTTGAATGCTGCCTGGTGACGGGGATGGATGCCGACTACCAACTCAAGGTTGTGGTGCCGGACATGGACCATTACCAAAAGCTGCTGCTGGGCACCTTGACCCGCATTGAAGGGGTTTCCAGTGTGCGCTCCAGCTTTGTGCTGCAGCAGATCTTGTCCAGCACACAACTGCCGTTGCAGCACCTGCGCGACTGATCGCCGCACCCCACGCGCCAGCAACTGCCTCGGCTATGACTGGGGCGTATACTCGCGCGCACAAGCTGACGTCGCAGGCATGCACGGCAACATCAACCAACGTCCGGCAACGCGCCGAGCCACTCCCGCTGTACGAGGCCCAAATGGAAACCGAACAATTTGAAGCCCTGATGATGTACGTCCTGGTGGGCGGGCTGATTGTGTTCATGTTCTTCATCATCTGGGACCTGGCGTAAAAGTCCAAAGCCGGCCGCCTCGGCACTGCCGTGCTGTTTCTCACCCTTGGCCTGTGCCTGTTCGCCTTTTTGGCCAAGCCAATCATCACCTACATCATCGAAACCGCTCGCGACATTCACGGTTAAGCGTTAATTTCAGCGCCCGTCGCGGGTGCCTCACGCCTTACACAGCGCGTCCAGAGACAGCCACGCGAACATTAGCCCTTACCCAGGAGTTTTCATGTCCCACGCCGATCTGGTGATGCAGAGCTATGGCCGCTGCTGTGCCAGCCCTGATTTTTTCGACAGCTTTTACCGCCATTTCCTCGCCAGTTCGCCGCAAATCCGCGAGAAGTTCACCAATACGGAAATGAGCGGGCAAAAACTGCTGCTGCGCCAAGGCATCCTGAATTTGGTGATGCACGCACGCGGCATGCCGGACACCAAATTGCGCGCCCTGGGCGCTTCGCATTCGCGCGAAGGTTTTGATATTCGCCCGGAGCTGTATGACCTGTGGCTGGAAGCGCTGTTGCTGACCGTCAGCGAACACGACAAACAATGCACCGCAGAAACCCGCCAGGCCTGGCGTGAGGTGTTGAACAAAGGCATTGCGGTGATCAAGGCCGGCTATTGATCAATCCAGCCGGGCCGGCACCTCACGCCACTGCCCCGGCTGCAAGCCATCCAGCGTGAACGGGCCGATGGCCACACGCACCAAGCGCAAGGTCGGCAAGCCGACAGCCGCCGTCATGCGCCGCACCTGACGGTTGCGCCCCTCGCGAATCACCAGTTCCAGCCAGGCGGTGGGAATGCTTTTGCGAAAGCGTACCGGCGGGTGGCGATCCCATAGCTGCGGCTCATCCAGCAGGCGGGCATCGGCGGGAAGGGTTGGCCCATCGTTCAATTGCACACCGTCGCGCAGTTGCTGCAATTGCGCGTCGCTCGGCTCACCTTCCACCTGCACCCAATAGGTTTTCGCCAGCTTGTGTTTGGGGTCGGCGATGCGCGCTTGCAGGCCGCCGTCGTTGGTCAGCAGCAATAACCCTTCGCTGTCGCGGTCCAGTCGTCCGGCCGGATACACGCCAGGCACATCGACAAAATCCTTGAGGGTGGCGCGGCCTTGCTCGTCATTGAACTGGGTCAGCACATCAAAGGGTTTGTTCAGCACCAGCAAGCGCGGCTCGGCAGGTGGTGCCTTGGCCACACGGCGCACGGCAGGTTTGCCACTGTGTGGGCGAGTGGACGCAGGGCGAGGTGGGCGTGACATAGAAGATCCAGCAAGCGGTGACGAGGCAGCCAGTGTAACCGAGGCCAAGGTTGGACTATCAGCCTGAGTGATCCGCGCTGCCTTGGTTGGTGTAGAGGGCTATGCTGGCGAGGTTGTGTTTCCCGTCCCGAGGCCATTGTTATGAGTTCGCCCGAATCCATTCTCGACACCTTCACCGGCTGGGCCGCCAAAGCCCCCGGTGCACCGCTCGAACAGTTCAGCTATGACCCCGGCCCACTGGGCGTCGAAGAGGTCGAAGTGGCGGTGGAGTACTGCGGCATCTGCCACTCCGACCAATCAATGATTGATAACGAATGGGGCATCAGCCGCTACCCGTTCATCCCCGGCCATGAAGTGGTCGGCACCATCGTGCGCGTCGGCGAGCAGGTGCGCGGCCTGAAACTCGGCCAGCGCGTGGGCATCGGCTGGTACAAAGGCAGCTGCATGCACTGCGGCTCGTGCATGGAAGGCGCGCATCAGCTGTGCGGCACCGTTAAACCGACCATTGTTGGCAGCAACGGCGGCTTTGCTGATCGCTTGCGCAGCCATTGGGCCTGGGCCATTGCCCTGCCAGACGGGCTGGACCCGGCCGTGGTCGGCCCGCTGTTTTGTGCGGGCTCGACCGTGTTCAGCCCGCTGCTGGACTTCAACGTTAAGCCCACGGACAAAGTCGGTGTGGTCGGCATCGGCGGCCTTGGCCACCTGGCGCTGGGCTTTCTCAATGCCTGGGGCTGTGAGGTCACGGCCTTCACCTCGTCACTGAGCAAACAGGACGAAGCCAAACGCCTGGGCGCGCACAAGGTGGTGGCCTCCACCGACAGCAACGCACTCAAAGCCATCGCCGGCAGCCTGGATTTTCTGCTGGTCACTGCCAGCGCTGACCTGGACTGGAACGCCCTGCTCGGCACCCTCAGCGGCAAAGGCCGCCTGCACTTTGTCGGCATCGTGCCCAGCGCCATCCCGGTGCACGTGTTCAGCCTGATCCCACAACAAAAGAGCCTGTCCGGCTCACCGGTTGGCTCGCCGAGCAACATGGCAACCATGCTGGAATTCTGCGCGCGGCATCAGATTGTGCCGCAGGTCGAACACTTCCCAATGAGCAAGGTCAACGAAGCCATCGACCACCTGCGTGCCGGTAAAGCGCGCTACCGCGTAGTGCTGGATGCCAGCAAATAAACTGAACTGAAATAAAAAGCCCGAGGCGAACACCTCGGGCTTTTTTATGTCGCCAAGCTCGGTCAGCGGAACGGCGGCTCATCGAAGCTGCGCAACTTACGTGAGTGCAGCGAGTTGAGCTGGTTGCGCATCAACTCCAGTGCGGCGATGCCAATGTGCAGGTGCTGCGTCACTGCGCGCTCGTAGAACGCGCCGGCCGCACCGGGCAGTTTGATCTCGCTGTGCAGCGGCTTGTCCGATACGCACAGCAGCGTGCCGTAAGGCACCCGCAGGCGATAACCTTGCGCGGCAATGGTGCCGCTTTCCATATCCACCGCCACGGCGCGCGACAGATTGATCAACGGCCGCTCCTGCGCCCAGCGCAGTTCCCAATTGCGGTCGTCGTAGGTCAACACGGTGCCGGTGCGCAGGCGTTTTTTCAGCTCATCGCCCTGCTCGCCCGTCACCATTTTGGCCGCTTCTTGCAGCGCCTGCTGCACTTCAGCCAGCGCGGGTAGCGGGATATGCGGCGGCAGCACGCGATCAAGAATGCCATCGCGACGCATATAAGCGTGGGCCAGCACGTAGTCACCAATGGTCTGCGACTGACGCAGGCCACCACAGTGGCCAATCATCAGCCAGCAATGCGGGCGCAGCACGGCCAAATGGTCGGTGATGTTCTTCGCGTTGGACGGGCCGACGCCAATGTTGACCAAGGTGATGCCGTGGCCGTCGGCCGTTTGCAGGTGGTAAGCCGGCATCTGATAGCGGTGCCAGATGACGTTCTCGATGATGGCCTGCATTTCGCCTTCGGCCATGCCGCGTTCGATCACCACATTGCCCGGCAGCACCATGCGCGTGAAGCGCGATTCGCCCACCAGCATGTCTAGGCCATGGCGAATGAACTGGTCGACGTAACGGTGGTAGTTGGTCAGCAGAATCCAAGGCTGCACATGCCGCCAGTCGCTGCCGGTGTAATGCACCAGACGGCGCAGGGAGAAATCCACCCGCGCCGCATCGAACAACGCCAGCGGCAGCGGGTCGGTGTTTTCCCAGTCATACAGGCCGTCGGCGGTGCCATCGGTGGCGGCCGACAAATCAGTGCTGGGGAACACCCGCGCCAACTCACCTGCCGTGACGCCACTGCCGGCCAACTCGTCGCCCTGCTCAACCACATAGGGGTAAGGAATATTCTGCTGGCTGATGCCCACTTCCACGCGCACGGTGAAGTCGCTCATCAGGGGCCGTAACTGCTCCAGCAGGTATTTGCGGAACGCCGCCGGATGGGTGACGGTGACGCTGTAGGTGCCTGGCACCTGCACCTTGGCATAGGCGCGCACGGTGGTCGGTACTTCGCCTTGGCACAGGTAAATCAGGCGCAGTTCAGGGTAGCGAAACAGGCACTGCTCGGCGGCATCGGGCTTAATGCGCTCTTTGAGGTAACGCTTGAGCGCACGACTCAAGGCACCTGTGGCTTGCTGGTGCAAGGCGGCCAGACGGTCCACCGCCTCTTCAGGGGTATTGGCGACAATAAAGTCATCGGAACACATGTTCACACGTCATCTTCCTGGCTGATCAGACAGGCTCTATCTTGCCCTGATCAGCCGCGTTTGCGATAGCGGGATGACCGGCAAAGACTACTTAAGCAGCGCGTGCAAATCCTCAGGCACCGCCTGCGGGGTCAGCGGCCCGACGCGTCGAGTGCCCGGATTGCCCAAGGGGACGAGGCCAATTAAAGACCCCAAGCTACCGGGGATGCGCAGCAGCTGCGCCAGGCCTTCAGCCCAGTCACGTTGACGCCACGCCCAGGCCAGCATCCATACATGGCTGCGCAAGTGCTCGCGAAAATAACGCTGCCCCAAAATATGCGCCCGCTCCAGATGGCGCAGCTCAGCCGCCGGGTCAATGCCGCGCTGCGCGCGGGCCAGTTGGTATTCCTGCCAGAAGGCCTGTTCACGGCTCATGGCAACACTCCTATAGTGATTGACGTCGCCAATGTGCAACTGCGGGGCGGCACATTGGTCAAGCACCCACAAGGATGCTTTGGAGATTACGCATGCCGCGCACGCTGCTCACCCTGATGCTGTGTTTACTACCCTGCACGCTACTGGCTGATAGCCTGGACGGTTACTACCTGACCACCCTGGATGGGCAACCGGCCGAAATGCACCTGCGCAGCCAGGATCAGCAGGTCAGTGGTGAATACATTGAAGGTCGCCGACTGCACTTGAGAATCAGCGGCCACTTCGACGGCCAGGTGCTCAACGCCCAGAGTCTTGACACGCAATCCGACCAGCCGATTGCCACCATAACCGCCACCTACGCCAACGGCGTTCTCACCAGCCATATCAGCGCGCGCAGCCCGGTGACAGGCGAAACGCTGGAGCGTCGTGCGGTGTTTAATCGACAGCGCTTCAGCGATGCCGCCATCACCAGCCAAGCCAACCGACAATTCCGCGACCCGGAACTGATTGGCACTTGGGTGCATGAGCCCATCACACAAGGCGAACACGCCAGCACGGCGTCAGAGAACAACCTGCTGATCCTGCAATTGGCGGTTTCTGGCCGCATTAACCAATGGTCCCGCAGCGCTGCAGACAACAGCGACTGGCATCCCGATGCACCGGGCGAACTGCACTACACAGGTCGCTGGCTGGCCAGCAATGGCTTGCAGGAAGTACAACTGCAAGACCAGAACGCCTATCAACCGACGGCGCGCTACCACTTCAGTGACGGCTATCTGGTGACCGAAAGCTCAAGCGGCACAAGACGTTGGCAACGCCAGCCCTAGCCTGAAACGGATCACCCGATCAAACATTGCCACTGACACGGCGAGCGCTGCCTAACCTCAGATAAGGTGCGGTGCGCTGCGCGCGATCAACGCGGCCGCATCAATGCCTCGGGCCAGGGTGCCGTAGACGCGCCCACCCTGCCCGCCCAGGCGACTGGCGATAAAGGCATCGCTCACCACGGCATTGCCGGCTTCCAGCAGCAGCTTGGCTTGCAGGGCCAGGGCCACGTCTTCGGTCAGTTGCCGGGCGCGGTATTGGATGTCGTCGGTGTCGCGGAAGTCCGCCTGGAGTTTTTCGATATGGGCTTTAAGGCGAGCATCGCCGTGGCCATTGCCAAGCTCGGCAAACAACGCGTCGAGCACGCCTTGCTCTTTCGACAAGGCGCGCAGCACGTCCAAGCATTGCACGTTGCCCGAGCCTTCCCAGGTTGAGTTGACCGGGGCTTCGCGGTACAGGCGCGGCAGGATGGTGTCTTCAACATACCCGGCACCGCCCATGCACTCGGCGGCTTCGTTGATCATCGCGGGGGCGCGTTTGCAGATCCAGTATTTGCCCACTGCCGTCACCAAGCGGGCGAATTTGTCTTCCTGCTCGTCATGCGGGTTATCCAGCGCCTTGCCCATGCGCAGGGTGAGTGCCAGCGCCGCTTCGCTCTCCAGCGCCAGGTCAGCCAGCACGTTTTGCATCAGCGGTTGCTCGCTCAGCACACGCCCCCCCACCTGACGGTGCGCGCAGTGGTGCGTGGCCTGGGTCAAGGCCTGACGCATCAGGGCGCTGGAACCGATCATGCAGTCGAAACGGGTCAGCGCGACCATTTCAATAATGGTCGGCACGCCCCGCCCTTCTTCGCCGATCATCCAGGCCAGCGCGCCACGGAACTCCACTTCGCTGGAGGCGTTGGACCAGTTGCCCAGCTTATTCTTCAGGCGCTGCACGTAGAACTCATTGCGCGTGCCGTCCGGGCGGTGACGCGGCAGCAGAAAGCAGGTCAAGCCCTTGCTGGTGTAGGCCAAGGTTAGGAAGGCATCGCACATCGGCGCGGAGCAAAACCATTTGTGGCCAACCAGCTCATAAGCTTGCCCTGGGCCGCCCAAGCCAATCGGATAGGCGCGGGTGGTGTTGGCACGCACATCAGTGCCGCCTTGTTTTTCGGTCATGGCCATGCCGATGGTTGCACCGGTTTTCTGCTCGATCGGCAGGTTGCGCGGGTCGTATTGCGTGGCGAGGATTTTCGGCAACCAACGCTCGGCCACATCGGCCTGCAATTTGAGCGCCGGCACACTGGCAAAGGTCATGGTCAACGGACAACCACTGCCAGCTTCGGCCTGGCTATGCAGGTAACTCATGGCCGCCCGCGCCACCTGAGCACCGGCGCGCGGATCGGTCCAGGGCATGGAGGGCAAGCCATGCTCAATGGCGGCGCTCATCAGCTGGTGATAGGCCGGGTGAAACTCCACCAGATCAATGCGCTGACCATAGCGGTCGTGGCTTTTGAATACAGGCTTGTTTTCGTTAGCGAGAAAGCCTGCCGTCATTAACTCGCCACCCGCCAGGGCACCATAAGCATCCAGGCGCGGCTCGGCCCAGTTGCCGCCAAAGCGCTTGGTCCACTCTTGCAGCGGCAGGTCAATGCGATAGAGGTTGGCACCGTCCAACGGCGGCACCTGATTGAAGACTTCGTGGGTTTCAGCGTGCTGGCTGGCATTCATGGCAGACATTCCTCTTCGGGCAATGGGGCGCCCACGGCGCGCAAACAAAAGGTGACCAGCGCGTGGCTGACGTGCGCCAGGCTGGGGGCGGGATAACCGGCTTCACGGGCAGCGCGGGCGGGCGGTGACAGCGGCCCAACCAAGGCCTCGGCGATGGCCCCGACCAGACAGGCAGCGGCCAGATTGACCTGCTGCACGTGGAACTGACCGGCAGCCACGCCCTCCTGCAACACGTCACAAAACAGTTCGGCGTAGGCTTCACGGTAGAGCAGGCGTTGCTCGTCGACTTGCGGCTCAACCGGCTCGGCGATCAGTGCAAACGCCAGACGACGGCTGTCCCAGGCCCGCGCAGCGAAGCGCTCAACCCCTTCGGCCAAACGCTGCGCTGGGCTGCCGGGCCCGGATAGGATCTGCGCCAGGGCGTCGACCTCACGCTGGCTGGCCAGGGCAAACACCTCGGCGGCCAGTTCGCCCTTGTTGCGCACATGCCGGTAGAGGCTGCCGGTGGCAATGCCAACATCATCGGCCAGGGCCTGCATGGTCAGGGCGACAAAGCCGCCCTCAGTCACCCGCGCCAGCGCCGCATTGATAATGCGCTCACGCAGGGCCTGATCCTGATCGAGACGTTGGGCGGTGGTGCGGTAGGCCATGATCTGAATCCTGATTCACTATTGCTTGAGTGAATCAGGATTCAGACTATGAAAAAAGCGCTATTCCGGGCACTTAGGCGGGTATTTCAGCCAAGCGCGCCGGTGCGCTCTTGTGCTCATTAGGCAGGCAATGCGGGCAAGGACTACGTAACGCACGGCTCACCCCTCGCGGCAAAGCACCCAGTCCTGCAGCAGGTGCTTGAGCTGCTCGAACTTCATCGGCTTGGCCAAGTAATCACTCATACCCGCCGCCAGGCAACGCTCGCGATCGCCGCTGTGGCTGTGGGCGGTGATTGCCAAAACCGGCAGGGTTTGGCAGCCCGGCAGGTTACGCAGCGCACGGCAGGTGGCGAAACCATCCATCACCGGCATCTGGCAATCCAGCAGCACGGCATCGATTTTTTCATTGCGCAGTACGTCCAGCGCCTGCGCGCCGTTATCCGCCGTGCGCACCTGATACCCCATCTTCAGCAGCATGCCGCGCGTCACCAGTTGGTTGATGGCGTTGTCTTCCACTATCAATACGCAGCACTGTTCGGGCTCGCGCAAAGCAGGACCGCTGACGCGAGGCGGCATCGGCGAGGTGACGGCGCGCTGCACGGGCATGGCCAGCGGCAGCTCCAAACGGAAACAGCTGCCCTGCCCCGGTTGGGATTCGTGACTCAAATCGCCACCCAGCAAATCAACCAGTTGCCGGCAGATCGCCAGACCAATCCCCAGGCCGCCATATTCGCGGGTCATGGAACCGTCCAGTTGATGGAAGCGCTGATACAACTTGCCGTCAGCCGGCGTGGTAAAGCCAACGCCGCTGTCGATCACCTCGATGCGCAGCGGCAAGGTTTCGTCAGCGCTACCCGCGCGGCTCACGCGCACCCGCACCTCGCCGTACAGGGTGAATTTAAAGGCGTTATCCAGCAGGCAGTGCAGGCTTTGCGTGAGCTTTGCGGCATCGCCTTCGAGGGTATCGGGCAGGCTTTCGTCCAGTTCCAGGATAAACCGCAGGCCTTTTTCAGCGGCGCGCGGCGCGTACTGCGCCCGCAGACCATCGAACAAACCGCGCAGGCTAAACAGCTCACGGCGTGGGTACAGTCGCCCGGCTTGCAGTTCGGTGAGGGTGAGGATGTCGTTGACCATGCGCATCATGTCGCGGGCCGAACCGGCGGCGGTTCGCTGGTAATGCGCCAGCTCGCCGTCGAGATTAAGCATCTGCATCAATTCCAGCGAACCGATCACGCCATTCATGGGGGTGCGCAGTTCATGGGTGACGGTGGCGAGGAACTCATCCTTTAAACGGTTACTGTTGGCCAGTTCCTGGTTGAAGGCCTCCAGTTTGACGCTGGCTTCCTGAAGAATGCGCGCACGCTCTTCTTTCATAGCATTGATACGATCAGCCAGGGCCAGCGACAACAGAGCTACTTCCAGCGCTGAGCCAATCTGGCTGGCGTACATGGTCAGGAACATATTCGGCAGATAGCCGAGCACCATCATCGTATTGATCACCCCGCCCGCCAGAAAGGCACTCCAGGCGATGATGAAATAGCGCGCCACGCGCATACCGCGCAGCCAAGCCAATACCCCCGCAATGAAAATCACCACGGTAAACAGCAGCGCCAGATAGGTGGCCAGGCGCAGCGCTAAACCATAACTGGCAGCCACCGCGAGGGTCATGACTCCAACACCGCAGCCCATCAGCAACAGCAGGCTCGGTCCACCCAAGGGCTGTGCGCACCGGTATGCAGGAAGGAGCGGGCAAACTGACAACCAAACAGCGCCGCAGCACCGATCATAAAAGGTGTGGCGGCGTTGGCCCACCATGGGTTGTTTGGCCAAAAATACTCAATGGCCGCCCCGTTGACCGAGAGCTGATAACAACCAAACGCCGCGATATAGAGGATGTAATACAGGTAGCTGGTATCACGCACACTGAGGTAGATAAACAGGTTGTAAATCAGCATGACCAACAGCACGCCATAAATCATGCCCAGGGCATAAATCCGCGCGGGTTGTTCTTCTATATAAGCATTTGGTGCCCACAGGGTGAGCGGTGCCTGGATCGAGCCCTGGCTTTCCAGACGCAGGTAAACGCTCTGCTTTTGCCCCGGTGTAAGGTGCAGTTCAAACAGGTAGTTGTGCTGTTTGATCTCACGGCTGTCGAAGGGCAAGGCATCGCCCGTGTGCTGGCGTAAGTGATAGCGCCCTTGTGCATCAGCCACGAACAGTTGCAGATCATCCAGCGGCGGGTAGGCCAGTTCCAGTAACCAAGGACGTGGGCCGGTCGCCTGCTGCGGGCGGTATTCCAGGTCCAGACGCAGCCAGAACACCGACCGCGAGTAACCAGCGTTCAGTACGCTTTTATCATGCTGGCGAAAACTGGCCTGTAACGCCTGCGAGCTGACGTCTTCAATACTGGCGTCGCCGCGCACATCCTCGAACACCAGCATGTCCTTGCCAAGCGGCAGGCTGCGTGTGTTTTCGTCGAAAACCAATGCACCGGCCAACCCTGGCAACAGCATAAAGAAACACAACAGGATGTAATGCATACAGCTCAGCCGGGTAAGCCCGCAGTGCCCTAGAGCGCTGCTGACGCGGTTATTGGGGAATGATGGCACTCTAGCATAGGCATTTATGCCATCGCCCCAGGAAAAGCACAGCGCGACCTGCACCTTGAGTGGCGGGGTACGTCCTTTAAGCGAAGGCTTTTTTGCTCAATCGGTCGCTCGCTGCCAAGCGCCACAGCGGCTGCGACAGATCGTCCGCCAGGTGCGCTTAAGACGCTTGCCGGGGTCTGCAAACGGCGGTTTGGTGGTAAGCTCGCCCACCATGAAAACGCCAACCTCCCGCCCCGTAGTGCTGTGCTTGTCCGGTCATGACCCCAGTGGGGGTGCCGGCCTGCAAGCCGATATCGAAGCCCTGCTCGCCCAAGGCTGTCACGCTGCCCCTACCGTGACAGCCTTGACCGTGCAGGATACCGTCAACGTCCATGATTTTCGGGTGCTCGACCGCGACTGGGTGCTGGCCCAGGCCAATGCGGTGATCAACGATCTGCCGGTCGAAGCCGTCAAGCTCGGCATGCTCGGCTCGGTCGAGATGGTCGAGACTGTGCTGGAAATCATGCAACGCCTGCCGGGCATCCCCTTGGTCTGCGACCCGGTGCTGCGTGCCGGTGGCGGTGGCGCGCTGGGCAAGGATGAAGTCGGCTACGCCATGCGCGAACGCCTGTTTGCCGTGTCCACCATCGCCACACCGAACCTGCCGGAAGCGCGCATCCTCGCCGAACTGCCGGATGGCACGGCGGATGAATGCGCGGAGAAATTGCTGCCATACATTCAGTACCTGCTGATCACCGGCGGCCATGGCGACGAGCAGCAGGTGCACAACCGTTTGTATGGCCGTGACGGCAGCCGTCACACCTTTACCTGTCAGCGCCTGCCGGGCAGCTACCACGGTTCTGGTTGCACCTTGGCCAGCACCCTCGCGGGCCGCCTGGCGATTGGCCAAGAGCTGGTCAGCGCGGTGGAGTTTGCCCTCGATTACACCTGGCGAACCCTGCGCGATGCCGAACAGCCGGGCCATGGCCAGTTCATCCCTCGGCGCTTGCCGCTAGATGCTTACTAATAGAAAGCCGCTGATGGAGCGCCTCCGATGAAACTGCGCGGCCTGTATGCCATTACCGACAGCGAACTGCTCAAGGGCAAACTGCTGCCGTACGTCGAAGCCGCGCTCAAGGGCGGCGCCAAACTGCTGCAGTACCGCGACAAGTCCAGCGATGACGCCCGCCGCCTGCGCGAAGCCGAAGCCCTGCGCGAGATGTGCAACCGCTACGGCGCGGCGCTGATCATCAATGACGACGCCGAACTGGCTGCACGCCTCGGCGTGGGCCTGCACCTGGGCCAGGGCGACGGTTCGCTGTCCGTCGCCCGCGCACTGCTTGGGCGCAAGGCAATCATCGGCGGCACCTGTCATGCGCAACTGGCGCTGGCTGAGACCGCCGCCAAAGAAGGCGCGAGTTACGTCGCTTTCGGCCGCTTCTTCAACTCCAGCACCAAACCCGGCGCACCGGCGGCCGATATCGAGTTACTCGACGCCGCACGCGCACAGATCACCCTGCCCATCGTCGCCATTGGCGGCGTAACGCTGGACAACGCCCCCGCACTGATTGCCCACGGCGCCAGCATGGTCGCAGTGGTCCATGGCCTGTTCGGTGCCGACTCGGCGGCCGAAGTCGAGCACCGCGCGCGCGCCTTTAGCGCCCTGTTCATCGCCAATTAATTGCGCGGCGGGCGACCTGCCTCGCCCCGCGCCCACGTTATAGAGGTTCTGTTATGTCCCGCTCCGAAATGCTCTTCAACAACGCGCAAAAGCACATCCCCGGCGGCGTTAACTCGCCAGTACGTGCGTTTAAAAGCGTGGGCGGCACGCCGCTGTTCTTCAAACATGCCGAAGGCGCTTATGTCACTGACGAAGACGACAAGCGTTATGTGGATTACGTGGGCTCCTGGGGCCCGATGATCCTCGGCCACAGCCACCCGGACGTGCTCGATGCGGTGCGCAACCAGCTGCAACATGGCCTGTCCTATGGCGCGCCGACCGCCATGGAAACCGAGATGGCGGATCTCGTATGCAGCCTGGTGCCGTCGATGGAAATGGTGCGCATGGTCAGCTCCGGCACCGAGGCGACCATGAGCGCCATCCGCCTGGCCCGTGGCTACACCGGCCGCGACAACATCATCAAGTTCGAAGGCTGCTACCACGGCCATTCCGACAGCCTGCTGGTAAAAGCCGGCTCCGGTCTGTTGACCCAAGGCGTACCGAGCTCGGCCGGTGTACCGGCGGACTTCGCCAAGCACACCCTGACCCTGCCCTTTAACGACCTGGCCGCCGTTGAGCAGATGCTCGACGAAGTGGGCCCGACCGTGGCCTGCATCATCGTTGAGCCGGTGGCCGGCAACATGAACTGCGTGCCGCCGGCACCGGGTTACCTGCAAGGCCTGCGCGAGCAGTGTGACAAACACGGCGTGGTACTGATTTTCGACGAAGTGATGACCGGCTTTCGCGTCGCCCTCGGCGGCGCACAGGCCTATTACGGCGTGACACCGGATTTGACCACCTTCGGCAAGATCATCGGTGGCGGCATGCCGGTTGGCTGCTTTGGTGGCAAGCGCGAAATCATGCATTGCATCGCGCCGCTCGGCCCGGTTTACCAAGCGGGCACCCTGTCGGGTAATCCATTGGCGATGGCCGCTGGCCTGACCACGCTGCGCCTGATCAATCGCCCGGACTTCCATGCCGAACTGAGCGACTACACCAGCCGCATGCTGCAAGGCCTGCAAGACCGCGCCGATGCTGCCGGCATCCCGTTTGTCACCACCCAGGCAGGCGGCATGTTCGGCCTGTATTTCAGCGCTGCCGACAACATCGTCACCTTTGATGATGTGATGGCCAGCGACGCCGAGCGCTTCAAGCGCTTCTTCCATCTAATGCTTGCTGGCGGCGTATACCTGGCCCCGAGCGCCTTTGAGGCCGGGTTCACCTCCATTGCCCATGGCGATGCCGAACTGGCCATCACCCTGAACGCCGCCGAGCGTGCTTTTGCCGAGTTGAAAAAAGTCTGATTGCGGCTCTGTTTCGGAAATAGAACGCGAAGGCAAGCGAGCCGCGACGAGACAGTACAAGCAGTACGGCGAGGAGCGGCGTAGCGCAGCCGACAAAGTTATATGAACGAAAGAGAGTTGCAATGATGCAGTACAGCACCGCCTTTTCTGACGCCATCCTGGCCCTGGCCTGCGCCGCCTGCGTGTGGTGCATCGGCCGGGCGCGCCGCCACTACGGCGAGAGTGATCAGCCGGCGCTGTTTTGCGCTTTGCTGGGTTTTCTGGTGCCCGCTGCGGCTGCGACAGTGGGGGTTGTACGCTATGGCTTCGACCCCAGTTGGCAAGCTGCGCACCTGTGGTTGAGCCAGGCCAGCAGCTTTCTGGCCCTGCCGCTGCTGGGGGCAGCGGCGCTGGCGCTAGGTCGTGGCTGGGCCTGGAGCCGTCCCAACTGGGGACGCATCATTCTCGGTCTGTGTGCATTTTTTGAGCTGTTCCGGCAGATGAATCAGCTGGAGGATTACCGCCTGCTGCTGAATCTGGCGACCTTGCTGCTGATTCTCTATGCCGGGGCTGTGCAGTGGCCCGCGCGCGCGCCAGCACTGGCGGCTGGCGCGGTAGTCGGGCTGTTCCTGCTGGCCGGCGTTGCCGTTGGCACAGATGGATTTATCGGTTCAATTCGACGCGTCGACCTGTTTCACGCCCTGCTGACGCCCGCCTACCTATTGCTGGCCTGGCTGCTGCTGCGCTTGCCGGGCAGTGCCAAACTCATCAACGGCGAAGAAAACCCGGTAAAGACTTTGTAAGAAGCGGGCCGCTTATTTCATAATGCGCAGGCCGCCGCGCTGCAGCGGCCGGGCACATCACCCGCTTTGCACCCGAGGTAAATGGACTTTCATGAAACGCACCGGCCGCACCCTGTCTCTGGGCTGCCTGTTGCTCCTACTGCCCCTGCTGGCCTCAGCGAGCGGCAATTCGTTGCTGATCCCCGCGCTTGGCAGTTGTGCCCTGAATACCGCTGCCGAAGAGCTGCCCGCCGCCGTTGAAGCCTGCGAGCGCGCCGCCAGCGCAGGCGACTTGCAAGCACAGTTTGAGCTGGGTGAGTTTTTTTACAGCGGCCAACGCGTCGAGCGCGACCTGAATCAAGCGCTGAAATGGTTCGAGCAGGCATCCCTGCAGGGCCATGCTCAATCACAGTACCGCTTGGGCATGATGTTCTTTCGTGGCGAGGGTGTCGTAGCCAACGCGGTTCAGGCTTATATCGTGCTGAAGATGGCCGCCGTCAATGGTTCAGACGAAGCCATGGACAGCGCCGACGTGATTGCCGCGCAAATGCCCCGTGAGCAACTGGAAATGGCCAGCAAAGTGCTGGGGCAGATCTTCCGCAACTACCTGCTGGAACTGCAGAACGCCGACGCATTTAGCTCGCCATTCGCGCCGCTGCCGCAACAACCTTAGGCCTAGGATGATGCGCGCCGCGTGGGTGGAGCTTGCGACACCTCCTACGCCCACAAGTCGAACGAAAGTTTTACCTTTCCGGCATCGGCATGGGGAACGGCATAACGTTACCGCCGCCTTTGGCATCGCTGATCTTCGGTGTACCGAGGCGCTCGACCTCATCGATGCGGATGATCGCGTGCATGGGGATGAAGCTGCGCACCACGCCGTCAAACTGCGCCTTGAGCTTTTCTTCACTGGGGTCGACGACCACCTGGGTGCGCTCGCCAAAGACGAATTCCTCGACCTCCAGAAAGCCCCACAGATCGCTTTGGAAGATCTGCTTGGCATACATCTCGTACACCTGACCCTGGTTGAGGAAAATCACCTTGTAGATGGGTTCACGCTTGCTCATGGGTATGTTGTTCGTGCCGACGGGTTGATCAAAAGGGCGCGGATCATAGCATAGCCACCCAGCAGCCAATGCTAGGAACCTCGCCACTACCCCACTATAATGCTCGGTCTTTCGAATCCCTTGTTGAGCGCGCATGACCAAGAAGCTTTATATCGAAACCCACGGTTGCCAGATGAACGAGTACGACAGCTCGCGCATGATTGACCTGCTGGGTGAACATCAAGCCCTGGAAGTCACCGAGCACGCGGCGGATGCCGACATCATCCTGCTCAATACCTGCTCGATCCGCGAAAAAGCCCAGGACAAAGTGTTCTCGCAACTCGGCCGCTGGCAAAAGCTGAAGATTGCCAACCCGGATCTGGTGATCGGCGTAGGCGGCTGCGTGGCCAGCCAGGAAGGTGCGGCTATTCGTGATCGCGCACCCTACGTCGACGTGGTGTTCGGCCCGCAGACCCTGCACCGCCTGCCGGAAATGATTGATGCGGCGCGCACCACCAAAATCGCCCAGGTGGATATCAGCTTCCCCGAAATCGAAAAATTCGACCGACTGCCCGAACCGCGCGTCGACGGCCCCAGTGCCTACGTCTCGGTGATGGAAGGCTGCAGCAAGTACTGCACTTTCTGCGTGGTGCCCTACACCCGCGGTGAAGAAGTCAGCCGACCGATGACGGACGTGCTCAACGAAATCATTCACCTGGCCGAACACGGCGTGCGCGAGGTCACCCTGCTCGGGCAGAACGTCAACGGCTACCGTGGTGCCACCCAAAACGGCCAAGTCGCTGACTTCGCCGAACTGCTGTATGCCGTCGCGGCCATCGACGGCATCGACCGCATCCGCTACACCACCAGCCACCCGCTGGAGTTCTCCGACGCGCTGATCCAGGCCCATGCCGAGATTCCCGAACTGGTGAAGTACCTGCACCTGCCGGTGCAATCAGGCTCTGACCGGATTCTCGCGGCAATGAAGCGCAACCACACAGCCCTGGAATACAAATCGCGCATCCGCAAACTGCGCGCGGCCGTGCCGGACATTCTGATCAGCTCCGACTTTATCGTCGGCTTCCCCGGTGAAACCGAGAAAGACTTCGAGCAGACCATGAAGCTGGTCGAGGATGTCGGTTTCGACTTCTGCTACTCCTTCGTCTACAGCGCACGCCCCGGCACACCCGCTGCCGACCTGCCCGACGACACCCCGCTGGAGCTGAAAAAACAGCGCCTGGCATTGCTGCAACACCGCATCACCCAACAGGGCTTCGAAAACAGCCGGCGAATGGCGGGCACCGTGCAGCGCATCCTGGTCAACGATTACTCGAAGAAGGACCCCGGCATGCTCCAGGGCCGCACCGAGAGCAATCGGGTGGTCAACTTCCGCAGCGATAACCCGCGCTTGATCGGTCAGTTTGTCGATGTGCACATCGACGAAGCCATGCCTAACTCTCTGCGCGGTAGGCTTCTGTAGAGTGGATGTCGCTTTTTACATCCACCCTGGCTGCAGGGTGGATGGGTGAGGCGAAATCCACCCAATTCGAGCGACCCGAAAACAGGTTGCGAGCGGCCCGTGCTTCCCCCTCGCGGCCGCTGACGCTATTCTCCGTTCATTACCCCAGCCGACTGGCGGCCAAAAGACGACCTTGAACGCACCCATAGAACCCCTTCGTTTCATCCTCGAACCTTTTGAGGCCCGCCGTTTCGCGAACCTGTGCGGCCAACTCGATGAGCACCTGCGTCTGATTGAGGCGCGCTTGGCGATCGAAATCCGCAACCGCGGCAATCAGTTTGAACTGGTTGGCACATCCGGCAAGACCAGCGCCGCCGAGCAACTGCTGCGCCGCCTTTATCGCGAAGCTGAAAACACCGAACTGTCGCCCGATCTTGTGCACCTGTTTCTGCAGGAGTCCGGCATTGAGGAGTTGTGTAACCCAACGGTCGAAGTCAGCGTGGCCCTGCGTACACGCAAAGGCATGATTCGCCCACGCGGTGCTAATCAGCAGCGCTATGTCAAAGCCATCCTCGACCACGACATCAACTTCGGCATCGGCCCAGCCGGCACGGGTAAAACCTACCTGGCCGTGGCCTGCGCAGTAGATGCCCTCGAGCGCGAACAAATTCGCCGCATCCTGCTGGTGCGCCCAGCGGTAGAAGCTGGCGAGAAGCTCGGCTTTCTGCCCGGCGATTTGTCGCAAAAAATCGACCCGTACCTGCGCCCGCTGTATGACGCGCTGTACGAAATGCTCGGCTTCGAACAAGTGGCCAAGCTGATCGAGAAACAGGTGATCGAAGTAGCACCGCTGGCTTATATGCGCGGCCGCACCCTGAGCAACAGCTTTATCATCCTCGACGAAAGCCAGAACACCACGCTTGAGCAGATGAAGATGTTCCTCACGCGGATCGGCTTTGGCTCTACCGCCGTGATCACGGGTGACATTACCCAGGTCGACCTGCCACGCGGCACCAAAAGCGGCCTGACCCACGTTATCGAGGTGTTGCGCGACGTGCCGGGCATCAGCTTTACCCACTTCAACCCCAAGGACGTGGTCCGTCACCCGCTGGTGCAGCGCATCGTCGAAGCTTACGAGCGGTTCGAGGCCAGCCAGCCCCCCTTCGATGCCAAGGTGCAGCGCCATGATTGAACTTGACCTGCAAATTGCCAGCGATGCCAGCTCACTGCCGAGCGAGGCGCAGTTTCGAACCTGGTGCGCCCTGGCCCTGCGTCAACGCACGGCGGATTCGGAGTTGACCATACGCCTGGTCGATGAAGCCGAAGGCCGCGAACTCAATCACACCTGGCGTCATAAAGATTACGCCACCAACGTGCTCTCATTCCCTGCGGATGTACCTGACGAGCTTTTGGATATCCCGCTGCTGGGCGATCTGGTGATCTGCGTGCCGGTGGTGGAGCGCGAAGCGCAGGAGCAAGCCAAAAGCAGCGAGTCACATTGGGCGCACCTGGTCATCCACGGCTGCCTGCACCTGCTCGGCTACGACCACATCATTGACGCGGAAGCCGAAGAGATGGAAGCGCTGGAACGGGAATTGCTGGCAGAGTTGGGCCATCCCGACCCTTATGCCGATCACGATTAATCCTTAACCCCCATAAGAAGAAGGTTCCTGAGTAACCACCATGAGCGAAGACCGATCAAGCAATGAGCAGAAGTCCTGGTTTAACCGACTGACCCAGGCTTTTGCTCATGAGCCGAAGAACCGCAAAGAACTGCTGGAGGTGCTGCGCGAAGCCCACCAGAACAAGTTGCTCGACAGTGAAGCGCTCGCCATTGTCGAAGGGGCTATTCAGGTCGCGGATCAACAAGTTCGCGACATTATGGTGCCACGCTCACAGATGATGAGCATCAAGGCCAACCAAAGCCCGCAAGAATTTCTGCCCGCCATCATCGAGGCCGCTCACTCGCGCTACCCAGTGGTAGGAGAAAGCCTGGATGACGTGATCGGCATCCTCTTGGCCAAAGACTTGCTGCCGCTGATTCTCTCCGGCGAGCACGCCAGCTTCGACATTAAAACCCTGCTGCGCCCAGCCACCTTTGTGCCAGAGTCCAAGCGCCTGAATGTGCTGCTGCGCGAGTTTCGCGCCAACCATAACCACATGGCCGTGGTCATCGACGAATACGGTGGCGTGGCTGGTCTGGTGACCATCGAAGACGTACTGGAACAAATCGTCGGCGACATCGAAGACGAGCACGACGTTGAAGAAGAAGACAGCTTCATCAAACCGCTGCCTTCCGGTGATTTTCTTATCAAGGCCCTGACGCCGATTGAAAACTTCAACGAAGCCTTCGACACCACGTTTTCCGACGACGAATTCGATACCGTCGGTGGTTTGGTAGTGAGCAACTTCGGCCATATGCCCAAGCGCAATGAAGTGACTGAAATCGATGGCTTCCGCTTCCGCGTGCTCAACGCTGACAGCCGCCGCATCCACTTGCTGCGGGTCACGCCAGTCAGTGACTGATCACTCTCCTGGCCACCGGCAACGGTGGCCAGGTTATGCCACTTCCCCTGCCTGCCCCGCCGCCTTACCCTTGCGCCACCTCAATCCAAGGACCTACACCCCATGCATTGGATAACCCGACCAGGTTGGCCCGGCCATTTGATCGCGCTTGCGGCGGGCGCCATCACCCCGCTGGCCCTGGCGCCTTTTGACGTTTGGCCACTGGCCGTTGTTTCCATCGCGCTGTTTTACCTAGGCCTGCGCGACCTTGCGCCCAAACACGCAGCGCTGCGTGGCTGGTGCTATGGCTTTGGCCTGTTCGTCGCCGGAACCAGTTGGGTCTATGTCAGCATCCATGATTACGGCGCAGCATCGCCGCCACTGGCCACAATACTCACCCTGTTGTTTGTCGCCGGTTTAGGCCTGTTTTTTGCGCTCAGCGCCTGGTTGTGGGCGCGTTGGCTGCGCCGTGTTGAAGCGCCGCTGGCCGATGCCTTGGCGTTCGCCGCCTTATGGCTGACGCAAGAGGCATTTCGTGGCTGGTTTCTCACCGGCTTCCCCTGGCTGTATGCCGGCTACAGTCAACTGGATGGCCCGCTGGCTGGCCTGGCCCCGCTGGGCGGCGTATGGCTGGTCTCATTTTGCCTGGCGCTCAGCGCCGCTCTGCTGGTCAACCTGGCACACCTGCGCAAACACAAAGCCTTTCTCGCCATCGGTCTGGCACTGCTTGCCGCGCCCTGGGTCGCGGGCCTGGCACTCAAAGGCCATGCCTGGACCGACGTAAAAGGTGCCGCGCTGAGCGTGTCGGCCATGCAAGGCAACATCGAACAGAATATGAAGTGGGACCCCGAGCAACTAAACGCTCAGCTCGCCCTGTACCGCGACATGACCTTCAGCGCTCAACCCACCGACCTGATCATCTGGCCGGAAACTGCCATCCCCGTGCTCAAAGACCGCGCCCTGGGGTATCTCGGCATGCTCAACCGTTTCGCCAACGAGCGTGAGGCGGCACTGATTACCGGCGTACCAATTCGGCAAAATGATGCGCGAGGCGAGTTGCGCTACTACAACGGCATCAGCGTGGTGGGCCAGGGCAGCGGCGATTACCTCAAGCAAAAGCTGGTGCCCTTCGGTGAATACGTCCCGTTGCAGGAAGTGCTGCGCGGGCTGATCGCCTTCTTCGACCTACCCATGTCTGACTTTGCCCGTGGCTCGGCCGAACAAAGCCTGCTGCAAGCCAAGGGCTATTCATTAGCCTCGTTGATTTGCTACGAGGTGGTCTACCCGGAGTTTGCCGCCAGCCTGGCCGCACAAAGCGACCTGCTGCTGACCATCAGCAACGACACGTGGTTTGGCCGCTCCATCGGCCCATTGCAACACCTGCAAATGGCGCAAATGCGCGCCTTGGAGTCCGGCCGCTGGATGATCCGTGCGACCAACAACGGCGTGACCGCTTTGATCGACCCGCAAGGGCAGATCAGTGAACGCCTACCGCAGTTCGAGCAAGGGGTGTTGTATGGCCAGGTAACGCCCATGCAAGGCCTGACGCCTTACCTGTACTGGCGCGGCTGGCCCATGCTGATCCTTTGCCTGGGTCTGTTTGCCTGGGCACTGCTGGCCAGTCGTATGGCCAAGACCCTTTAACGGCGAAAGAAGTAACACGTAGGGTGGATGACGCTTCACCCATCCACCATTGCGATAGGGCGCGGGATGAACACAAACTCAGCTACGCGCCCCGACCCACCCTACATTTAACGGCGAAAAAAGCGGTAGAAATCACCCAGATCAGCCTGCGCGTCGCTGATGCTGACCGCGGTGAAGCGCAGCGGATGGTGCGCCGGGCACTGCGCCAAACGACTTTGGTCGAGCGGATGCAGCCAACCGAGCAGCGGATAACCGCCCATGGTCTGGTGATCAGCTTGCAGGATGATTGGCTGCCCGTCCGGCGGCACCTGAATAGCCCCGCGAGTAACCCCCAACGACCACTGCCGCTTAGGCGGGGTGAGCGGCTCGCCGAGCAAACGCGCCCCCATGCGATCCGTTTGCGGGCTGAGCTGCCAGATTTGAGCAAAAAAGCCCTGCACCTGATCTTCACTAAAACTCACCGCGTCACCGCCGGTAATCACCCGCAGCAGCGGCGTACGGCGGTAATCCGGCAAGTAAGGCCAAGGCACGCTGGCGGCATTACTGAAGGCGGCGGGACGACAGGCGAGGTCATCGCCCGCTTGCAACGCACGCCCGATGCCTTCTCGCAACTGCACACTGACACTGCCCAGTACAGGCGTGGCGAAAAATCCGCCAGCAACCGCCAAATAGGCATACTGACCACTGCGCGCAAACCCCACATTTAAACGCTGCCCCTTACGCAGCGGCAGGCGCGTCCACAGCGGCTGCGGCTGTGCATCGACACTGAGCGACACCTGCGCGCCACACAGCGCAAACCAGGTGTCGACCTCGGCCAGCAACTCGACGCCGCCCAGGGCCATTTCCAACAACGGCGTGCCCCACGGGTTATCCAGCAGCCGATTGGCCCAAGCCGCCGCATGCCCATCCAGCGGCCCGGAGGGCGATACGCCGAGGTGCTGCCAACCGCGTCGCCCGGCGTCCTGCAAGATGCTCTGCGGCCCCGGTTTGAGCACCCGCAAACCACTCACAGCAGGCCACCTTCAGCGATAAAATCGTGCTCGCCAATCGACCGAAAGCGCACCCGATCAGCCAGCGCCAGCGGGCTCGGCGGCGTTCGCTCAAGGTCAAACAGCCGCCAAGGGCAGCGTCCGATCAGGTGCCAGCCACCGGGCGAGCATTGCGGATAAATAGCCGTCTGCCGTTCGGCAATCGCCAGGCTTCCGGCGGGTACGGCCGTGCGCGGGGTGGCGCGACGCGGCAGGGCCAAACGTGGATCAAGTTCACCTAGATAGGCAAAACCGGGGGCAAAACCAATCGCCCCAACGCGATACTCAATCGCCGCATGCAACTCGATCACCTGGGTCGCGCTCAGGCGACATAAGCGCGCCACCTCGCCGAGGTCTTCGCCGTTATACAAAATAGGGATTTCATACAGACGACCGCCGTGCGCGGACAGCGGCTCGCTTAGCCAGCGCTCAAGCAAGGGAGTGAGCCGCTCAGCCAGCTCACGATGATTGGTACGCAGCAGGTCGTAATGCAGCAGCAGGCTGGTCCAGCCCGGCACCAGATCGGTAAGCAACTCACCCATCTCGTCGCGTATGTGCTCGGCCAGCACAGCGATGCGCAGTGGCAACTGCTCGTCCGGCTGCTCCGCCAGCACCAGCAACAAGGCTTCGGCACCGGCAGGTTCAAGGAGTATCACAAGGCGTCCAAGCTGGCCCGCAAACGCCGCAGCACCGCCAGAGCATCGGCGTTATCACCGTGCACACACAGGCTGTCGGCGCGCAGTTGCAGCGGCTGGCCGTCGATATCGGCAAACGGCTCGCCTTGGGCGATGGCCAAAGCCTGCTGGAGAATCCGCTGCGGATCATGGTGCACCGCGCCGCTCAGACGTCGGGGAGCCAACTGACCATCAGCCAGGTAAGCGCGGTCAGCAAAGGCCTCAAAGATCAACGGCACACCCGCCGCCTGCCCCAATTGCCGCTCGCGGCTGTTGTCGGCCAACGCCAACACCATCAGGGGTAAGCCCTCGCGGTAACTGGCGCAGGCCATCAACACGGCATTAAACAGCGCATCGTCACGCACCAGATCGTTGTACAGCGCACCATGCGGTTTGACGTACGCCACCTCAGTGCCGGCCGCCCGACAAAAAGCATCCAGCGCGCCGAGCTGGTACAGCACCAGCGCCGTCACCTCCTCGGCTGAGCAGGCGATGTGCCGCCGACCGAAACCGAGCAAATCGGGGTACGCCGGGTGCGCCCCAATGCTCACCCCATGCTGCACCGCCAGAGCGACGGTGCGTTGCATGGTCAGCGGGTCGGAAGCATGAAAGCCGCAGGCCAGATTGGCTTGATCCACCAGCGGCATGGCATGCGCGTCATCGCCCATGCGCCACACGCCGAAGCTTTCACCCATGTCGCAGTTCAGTCGGATTTTATTCATGCGAGCAGCTTAAAGCGCCTGCGTTTTAGCGCAAGAAGGCACTGGTTTTTTAATTGCAGGGCGCTCACGCGACGGAGCATTACAAAATTTACACATTACCAATCGCCCGCCACGCCTGGCATAGCGACGACTTGGCCGGATCAACGAACAGCAATTCAAGAACAACATTGAACCTTATTTGCAATTCATTACCATGCGCCACTGTTTTCTCAATACACCAGTGGAGCCTCGAATGCCCTTTTCCTGCAAACGCACCGCGCTTGCCAGCGCAGTAACACTTGCAAGCGCCCTTATGGCCAGTGCAGCCGCGCATGCCAACGACACCATCACCCTGCAGGATGTAGTGGTCAGCGCCTCTGGCTTTGAACAGAAGATTACCGATGCGCCTGCAAGTATCAGTGTGATTAGCCGCGAAGATTTGCAACAGAAACGCTACAACAACCTGGCCCAGGCGCTGGGCGACGTAGAAGGTATCGACATTGGCCAGGGAACGGGTAAGACCGGCGGCCTGAACATCAGCATTCGCGGCATGCCCAGCCAATACACCCTGATTTTGATTGACGGTCGTCGACAGAATGCCGCTGGTAACGTCACCCCGAACGGCTTCGGCGAAACCTCGACGAGCTTTATGCCGCCGCTGTCGGCAATCGAGCGCATTGAAGTCATTCGTGGCCCGATGTCCACTCTTTATGGCTCCGATGCAATGGGCGGGGTGATCAACATCATCACCCGCAAGGTGGCCAAAGAATGGAACGGCTCACTGACACAAGATTACACCTACCAAGAAAACCGAGACTTCGGCGACACCCGTAACACCAGCATCTACGCCAGCGGCCCACTGATCGACGGTTTGCTTGGTCTGCAAGTACGCGGCAGCCTCTTTGACCGTAACGAGTCAGACCTGAGCTACGGCGACGGCACCGAGGTCAGCAAGCGCGGTCCCTCACCCGTCGATGGCAGCAACAACACAGTGGGCGCGCGCCTGACTTTGACGCCGCACGCCGATCACGACTTTGGACTGGATGTGGAGCGTGGCCGTCAAGCCTACAACAACGACGAATGCCAACTCGGAACCCTCGACGGACTAAACCGTACCTGTACGGCCAGCGCGACAACCGCTAACGGCTATGCCGATGAGCTGCGCGTTGAGCGTGAGCAGATTGCCCTAACCCATACCGCTCGGCTGGGCTTTGGCACCTTGGATTCCAGCTTGATGCACAACACTACCGAAACCATTGGACGCACTATCCCCGGTAATGTGATCGGCAACAGTGCGGGCATCCCCGGCACCTTGATTGGCGATGACCGAGATCTGGAAACTACCAATCTGGTGTTTGATACCAAACTAGTAGCGCCAATTGGCGAATCCCATGTCGGCACTATTGGCGGCCAGTGGTGGCAAGCCGAAATGACCGACGGCATTGCCTTGGATGATTTCGAGCAAAAAACCTGGGCTGTATTTGCCGAGGACGAATGGCGCCTGCGTGACGACCTGGCACTGACTTTGGGCGCACGCTACGACGACCATGAAACGTTCGGCGGCCACATCAGCCCGCGTGCTTACCTGGTGTGGAACACCACTGATAACTGGACACTCAAAGGCGGGGTCAGTCGCGGTTATCGCACACCTGATCTGAACGACCTGCACAGCGGCGTCAATGGCATCACTGGCCAGGGGACTATTATCACTATCGGGAACCCTGACCTCGAACCAGAAACCACCACCAGTACTGAGTTTGGTATGTACTTTGACAGCCTGTCGGGCTTCAAGGCCAATGCCACGCTGTTCCACAACACATTCAAGGATAAGATCGCGAGCGGCGACCCCGTCACAGATCCTCTATGCGCGGGCAACGCTGGCGGCACCTGCTCGCAACAGATCAATATCGACGAAGCGGTCACCCAAGGCCTGGAACTTGCCGGTAGCTGGACCTTGGCACCCGCCTGGACCCTCAGCGCCAATTACACCTTTACCGACAGCGAACAGAAAAGCGGCGACAACCAGGGTGAACCGCTGACAAACACACCTGAGCACCTGGCCAACGCCAAGCTCAATTGGCAGACCACCGAACGCCTCAACCTGTGGCTTAAGAGCGAATACCGTGGCGAACGTGCACGTTTCACGTCCAGCTACGAGAATCTAGCCAACACTAACGGCACCTACTCCACCAACCAATCGATCTACGACACCTTGGGTAAGCACACCAGCGCTTACACCCTGTTCCATCTTGGGGGCTCATTCAAGGCGACGGAGAACCTGACGCTCAATGCTGCCCTCTACAACCTGCTGGACAAAGACTTTGTTAACGGCAAGGCCTATACCACCTACACCACCCCAAACAACGCCGGTAACGGCGGCGGCGTAGCAAACGGCACGGCTTACGGCACTGACTATATGCAGAGCGGCGCCTCCACCACAGGCACTCTGGAAGAAGGCCGCCGCCTCTGGCTGTCCGCCAACCTGACATTCTGAGTGATTTGCTCGGCGGCTCGCATAACGCAGGCCGCCGAACAAACAGGAATGTATATTGTTTGTAAATAATCCCAACTCTCATTAAAAGCCCACTAAAATCTCGCCTCATTCTCGCAACAGCCCTCAAGACTTCTCTATGCCTCACTCCTTCTGGCTCGGCACCTTGCGCCAATGGCACTGGATCAGCTCGGCCTTATGCCTGGCTGGCATGCTGTTATTTGCCGTTACCGGCATCACCCTCAACCACGCCGCGCAGATCGAGGCCAAGCCGCAGGTCACCACTCGTCTCGCGCAAATGCCCGAGCCGCTGCAGGCCTCGCTGCACGACAAGATGCCGACACAGGGCCTGCCTTTGGCGCTGCGCCAATGGTTGGAAGCGGAGCTTTCGATTCGCTTGGATGGCCGCGACGCCGAGTGGCCGGATGGCGAGTTGTATATCGGCCTACCGCGCCCGGGTGGCGATGCGTGGCTAAGCCTGGATGTCGAGTCTGGCGCACTGGAATACGAGTCCACCGACCGGGGCTGGATCGCCTACCTAAATGACCTGCACAAAGGTCGCAATACCGGCACGGTCTGGTTCTGGTTTATCGATGTATTTGCCGTGTTGTGCGTGGTGTTCAGCCTCAGCGGCTTGCTGCTGCTGCAACGCTACGCCGGCAATCGCCCAAGCACCTGGCCGATGGTGGGCTTGGGGCTGGTACTGCCTGTGCTGTTGGCTTTGCTGTTTATTCACTAAGGACACTGTTATGCCCAAACGCTTTCTGCTGCCCCTGTTCGCCCTGTTAAGCGCGCCCGTTCTGGCTGCCGAGATGCAGCTTGAGGTGGAAATACCGCGCCTGCAGGTGGCTGAGTATCACCGCCCTTACGTGGCCATCTGGCTGGAGCAACCAGACCAGAAACACGTCGCCAACCTGGCTGTGTGGTACGACCAAAAGCTCAAGGATAAAGAAGGCGAAAAATGGCTCAAGGACCTGCGCCAGTGGTGGCGACGCAGCGGCCGCAGCCTGCAAATGCCGATTGATGGCGTCAGCGGCGCAACCCGCGCCGTGGGTAACCAACAGTTGAGCTTCAACAGTGCCGATGCGCCGCTCAAACAACTCGCACCCGGCGACTACAGCCTAGTGGTTGAGGCGGTGCGTGAAGTGGGCGGCCGCGAACTGCTGCGCTTGCCGTTCACCTGGCCGCCGCAGAAAACCGTCAGCCACAGCGCCCAGGGCAGCACCGAACTGGGTCAGATCAACCTGCAACTCAAGCCCTGACACTTCACTTAAGGAAGCCTGCCATGCACCCACTCGTAAAATGGACCGCCCTAACCCTGGCCATCTGCCTGCCGCTATCCGCCCAAGCGCACCGCGCCTGGATGCTGCCATCGGCCACCGTATTGTCCGGTGAAGACCCGTGGATCACCGTGGATGCTGCAGTGTCCAATGACCTGTTCTACTTCGAGCACTTCCCGCTGCGTATTCAGGGCATCGGCAATCTCGACACCACGCCTGCTGGCGGCCCACCGGGCATGCGCCCACGTCCGGCTGCCGTGCTGCAACTGTTCGCCCCGGATGGCAGCGCCGCCCAAGCCGAGAACGGCAGCATCGGTCGCTACCGCAGCACCTTCGATTTGCACCTGACGCAGAAAGGCACCTACAAACTGGCCATCGCCAACAGCGGCCTGTTCGCCAGCTGGAAAGAAGGCAAGGAAAACAAGCGCTGGATGGGCAAGGCCGAAGACTTCGCCAAGCAAGTACCCGCCAACGCCGCCGAGCTGAAAGTGGCGCAGAACAACAGCCGCATGGAAGTCTTCGTCACGTCCGGCAACCCAACGGATACCGTGCTGAAAACCACCGGCGTAGGCCTGGAGCTGGCCCCCATCACTCACCCCAACGACCTGTTCGCCGGTGAAGCGGCTGAGTTCACCCTGCTGCTCGACGGCAAACCGGCTGCTGGCGTGGAAGTCAACGTGATCCCCGGCGGCAACCGCTACCGCGACGAGCTGGGTGACATTAAAACCACCAGCGCCGCCGACGGCACCATCAGCATCACCTGGCCGAGCGCCGGCATGTATTGGCTCGAAGCCGAGCTGAGCAGCAAAGATGGCGTCGTAGCCCCGGCAACCGAACGCCGCGCCAGCTACAGCGCCACCCTGGAAGTGCTCGCCCCCTGATGCACCCGTAGCCCGGATGCAATCCGGGGGATCAATTGCCGCCATCCCCGGATTGCATCCGGGCTACGCCATCCAACCTAAAGCCGGTCTACTCGCATTGCTCGCCTTTCCCGCGCTTCACCCCTCTCTACGCCGCTGGCCACTGCCGATCTGCCTGCTACTGGCTGGCCTGTTGTTGTGGCTGCATCCGCCGCGCGAACTCAGCGCAGCCCTAATCGTCATCACCTATCTGGCCCTGTGCCTGCACTACTGCTGGCCACAGCGCCGCCCATTGCTCGGCCAACACGGCGAACTGCTGATCGGCTACGCCAGTCAGGGCGGTCAAGCCCAAGATGTCGCCGAGCGCAGCTGTGCGCAATTGCTGGCCAGTGGCGTGCCCGCGCGCTGCATCGCCCTCAATCAACTGAGTCGCGCCGAACTGCAAACGCTTGATCGCCTACTGCTGGTGGTCAGCACCTACGGGGACGGCGAAACCCCGGACAACGCCGCACGCTTCGAGCACAGCCTGCTTGAACAACCGCCACTGCCACAGTTGCGCTACGCCATCTTGGCCTTGGGCGACAGCCGTTATGCGCAATTCTGCGCCTTTGGCCTGCGCCTGCAACAACGCCTGCACACACTCAAAGCGCAGCCGCTGTTCGACCTGTTGCAAGTCGATTGCCTGGACGCCGGCACCCTACGCCACTGGCAACAACAGCTTGGCCACCTCAGCGGCAACAGCGATTTTGTCGACTGGCAACCGGCGCACTATCGCCCTTGGCAACTGACGCAGCGCCAGTGCCTGAACCCCGGCAGCATCGGCGCACCGATCTATCACCTGCGCCTAAACAGCCCGGAGGCCGTGGACTGGTGCGCGGGGGATATCGTCGAAATCGGCCCACGCCATGCTTCGCAGCGCGTCATCGACTGCCTGCAACAGCTCGACCTTGATCCGCAGCAGCGCCTGGCTGACGGCCAATGCCTGAGCGATGCAGTCAGTGCGCGTCACCTGCCCAGCCGGGGGCCAGATAAACAAAGCCTCGAATCCTGGCTCGCGACATTGACGCCGCTGCCGCACCGCGAATACTCCATCGCCTCCAGCCACGCCAGCGGCGCGCTCGATTTATTGGTGCGCTTGCAGCACCAGGCGGACGGTCGCCCTGGGTTGGGTTCGGGCTGGCTATGCCAACATGCCGACGTGAACAGCGCAATCGACCTGCGCATCCGGCATAACCCCGGCTTCCATGGCCCGGATGCCGATACACCGCTGATCCTGATCGGCAGTGGCAGCGGGCTGGCCGGTCTGCGGGCGCACCTGCAAGAGCGCGCCACTCATCCGCACTCACGCAACTGGCTGTTGTTTGGCGAACGCCATGCCGCCCACGATGCGTTGCTAAATGACGAGCTGAGCGCCTGGCAACACAGCGGCCACCTCGAACGCCTGGACCTCACCTACTCACGCGACGGCCATCCGCAGCGCTATGTACAAGATGCCCTGCATGCTGCCGCCAGCACCTTGCACACCTGGCTGGCCGACGGCGCGGCTATTTATGTATGCGGCAGCCTCGACGGCATGGGCCGCGATGTGGACGTTTGTCTGCGGCAACTGTTGGGAGATGAATACGTTGATGCGCTGAGTCAGGCGGGACGCTATCGGCGGGATCTTTATGGCTATGTCTGAGTTAACTGTTGCCGCTCGTATAACCCAGCGATTCACTCAGGCAGATCAATGGGTTGAGCTGCGCTTTGTAGCGCTCAAGCAG
>LNFM01001417.1_pt1 | contig 54511 bp, 33 predicted proteins | sample 596031 | NCBI WGS metagenome assembly LNFM01 (sample SAMN04254537, study PRJNA301005) | activated carbon metagenome | isolation source: dual media filters at the Ann Arbor, Michigan drinking water treatment plant | place: USA: Ann Arbor
CCCGGAAACGAAAAAGCCCATCGCGGTGGATGGGCTTTTGCGAGAAGTTTGGTGGCCTGGGACGGAATCGAACCATCGACACGCGGATTTTCAAGGCCCGGGCACGACAGCAGTATACCTGAGATACAACGCAACTTTGAGCAAAATCAACCACTTACATCGCATTGCGCTGCAGCATTTCGCAGTGCTTTGCGGTGGTTTTCGGTTGATTCCCGATGGCACTGACAGAAACTGTGACAGGAATTGCGGCTCGGTCACAGCGGCTGATATGCCCTCAGCCCCAGTGTAGCAACCAGCGGGCGAAGCGTCGAGACGCCGCCCTACACAGGATGGACCGATGAGCCGTACGTCCGACCGCGGATGAGTTCGATGTCCGCCTCTTCCAGGGCGAACCACTCTCCGTTGATGTGTTTGTCCCGAAACATTTGGTGGAACCGAGTCTCCGCTTCGTAGTGGTCGTCGAACCAGGCGCATAGCCGTATCGAGTACGCAATCGGCAGCTTGACCCCGAACGCCCGCATGCGGCTGGGGATGTCGCGGGTACGCCCGACCTTGCATCCATAGGCGGATTCCAGGACGTACACGTACCCACCCCGAGCCGAGTCGTTGGGCTGCCCAATCAGCTCCGCAGGAAGAAATCTTTCAGGCGCAAACCCACTGCGTGATGTGCGACGAGGAGATGGGACCGTCTTGCAACCGTCGGGCAATGGTTCACGGGCTCTCATCCCCTCGAAATGTCGCGCAAACATCTCATGCAGTCCGTAGCCTGGCACCTTCTTCGGCGCAAACTTGAAGCCCTCGCGGTCCTGCCAAAACCCACGGCCTGGGGCCGTATCCACCCACAACTCCAAATCAACTGGCGTCCAGCGCACAGAAGCTACGCCGTCAGAGGACGCGCAAACGATGCCGAGATACCGAATCAAGCCGGTCTGCTGCGCTCGGTCATAAGCCGCCAGCATCACCCCGTCGCCCTCGCGTGGCGGCTGCTTCTGGTGGCGGATGCAGTCAGGCCACACCAGCTCCTGGGGCGGAACGCCTTCGAGTTCACCCAATTGGCGGGCCACTCGCCAGTAATCTCTGGGAGTGACTACGTGCATGGGGGGATTGCGCTGAAGGGTCTCACGGCACGGCTCCCAGAAACAATCCCGCAGCGCATTACTGATTGAAGGCGGAAACGAGCAGGCTCACAATCACCGCGACGACCACGAGAGCCGCGAATATCGCGCCGTACCTCAACATTTTGAGCACTTGCGCGGCGCCTTCCTTCACCCCACCCCGGGTGGTGCCAGCGAAGAACGCGATGAGCACAATGGCCAAAACAAAGATGAGAGCTGCGGACATGCGGTCAATCCTTCTCTGAGGTGGATGTCTTTTTCTTTCCGAGTCGCGACACCGCAAGCACCGAAAGCGCCCTCATGATTCTGCCGGCCATGGGAACTGGCAACCTGTCGCCAATTTCCCCCATCAAGTCGGGTAGGTGCCTGATGGCCAATGCGGCTAACTTCTCTGAGACGCCGACGCGCTTTAGCAAGGCATAGGCGCTCTCATTTGACTTACGACGCAGCTTCGCCGGCAGTTTGGCCAAGTCGACGAACTCGTTCCACAGTCCGAACAGCGCGTCTTGAAGCGTGCGCCCTGTCGTGCCGCCGTAGAGCAGGTACGGCTCGCTCAAGGCGTGTTTGACGATGGCGTCGAGCGTTGCGTCCCGGGACTGCTCACGCAGTGGCGCATAGTGCTCTTCCAACTTTCCGCCTTGGGCAAAACAAGTCGCCACAAGGTCCTTGTAGTTGTACCGGTTGAAGGCTGACCTGTGGTCGTCCACCCACTTGGTCATGGGCTCTTCGTTTTCGCAACCGGTCAGGACCATCAAGGAAGGCACCATGGACATGGTCATTCGGCGAACGAAGAAGTCGTGGTCCTCCTCCTGCTGCTTTGTGATGCGTGTAGCTCGCGCCACATGGACAAGCAGGTGAAATCCGTCCTTGGAGCTCTGCAGAAGTTCAACGATTTGCTGAACCGCATCTTCGGTCTTCACTGTCCCGCCGTCACTCTCGTGCATGCCAGCGGTATCAATGATTTGGATGCGCCGCCCGTCGTGCGTGAATGGAGCGTACGTATGGGTTTTTTGAGTGACACCGAACGGTCCATTGTTGGTCGGCCGATTGCGCCCCGTGAGGGTGTTGCATACGCTGGTTTTGCCGACTCCCGTTGAACCAAAAACCAGTACGCGAATTACTTGTCCTGATGGCATGGCGAATGACGCTAATTTGTTGTTGTGTTCGCGCAGGCACACCCTCCGCATTGGCTGGAGCGTAACCCCAAAACAACTCGGGCCATCAGCCTGCCGACGCCTTTCGATGCATAAACGGCACTGGCTACGTTGGGCAGCTTCGACTTTCCAACGAAGGAGACCCAAACGGGACCTTTATAGAAATCATGACCTCGTACGGCTTGTAAGTGCCGAACTGAAGAGCCCAGTGCGGGCAGTTGCAACTGAGTCGTTGAATCTCGCTCTTGCCCAGGCCAAACGCGCGAGCCGCTTTCGACTTCATGTTGAACAAGCCAACGACTGGCGGGCAACGGTCGCACTCGACAGCGCTCAATTGGGGCAAGCTCATATAGCTCGCTAGTGAAATGTCACAGAGTAAACACCTCCTGGTCAACGAAAGCCCCGACGCTTGTCAACGCAGGAAGCAAATGCCCATCTGCATAGGAGCACCCAGTTAGTTCAATAGGTATCTGGCCGAGCTTGTCGGCCACATCGGCAGAGTGCCCGTGGCCCGCAAGAAGGCAGGCCAGCATGGGCTCGTACCCTGGCTGCCAAGCGCGCAGTCCACCGATGGAACCGCGCAAAGCTCGCAGAATGGCCATCCCTGACCAGTCCAAGTCTCCCCAAAAAAAAGCCGGCAGTTCTTCGCTCTTCGCAAACAGCCAAGACTCAAACACCTCTCGCCGCTCATGTGAGACCGGACCTCTGGGCGAGTAGTAGACCGAAGCGCCACCTGTGCTCCTCAGGCGCTGAGCGCTGCCTTTGAAGCCAGAAGCAAACACCAGCGCGAGGTTTTCGCAGTGCGCAGACTTTGACCGGGCGGCCTGCTCGAAGCTCATCATGTTTTCGATGAATAGCACGCCTTTGAGCTCGCCAAAGGGAAGCTGCACCAGAAGTTGAACGGGACTCTCTGGAAACGGACAATCCGGCCGACCCAGCACGGCCGCGACCAGCCCCTGACGGCCATCCAGCACTTTCGACATGCCCCAAAAAAGCCTCGCAGAGACCTCCCGCAACAGAAGTGGCTGGTCTTTGAGTCGATGCAGCTCATTGAGCTGCCGAACGACCTCTGGCATGCTGTGTCTTGCCAGTTCAATGCAGTACGCCCCAACAGCCTGTTTGACTTCAAGGGGGCCATCGAGGTGCTCGTTGACCGCATCCCTCCAACGTTCAACCACCGACTTCATCCGCTCGGGGCGACCCACTGCTGCTCGGACCTCAGTGCCGTTGAGAACGCTGACCCTGACATCCTGGGCATAGCCGGACACCGAGTGCGCCGCGGCCTCAGGATTCACGCGTATCCAGCCTATGGCGTGGAGCTGACGCGCCTCCTCCCAAAGCACTTCCTTGTCGGATTCATAACTGGCGCCCATAAGCTCGGGCCACGTTCTGGAGTTGAGCATCACCGACTGCGCCTTGCTAGCACCGCGCTGCTCTGCCGCGTCGAGTCGGTCGACCAGCCGCTCCAGAAAGCGCAGGACTTCTTGAGAGAGCTTCATGATGGATTCAGGGCGCCGTCACCGCGGCCTTCAGTCGGCACTTCAGGCTCGACTGCCTCCTCGGGATGCAACTCGTCAAACAGCTGCTTCGCTTTCTCACGGGCCAGGACCCTCTCGCGTGCCCAGAGCTCGCGCATCTTGTCGTTCTTGAGCACGCGCTCATCAAGGTCTGACATGAAGTCCAGCTCCCCGTTCTGCACGGGCGACAAGCGAGTGAAGCTGTACTCCCTAGTGAACTCATCCTTGAGTGCACCTGCCTTCATGGTGGGCATGGCGCTGATGACCTGCAGGTCCAGGTTGTCACGCAAAAAGCCCAACACCGCTCGAGCGCGCGTCTCGTCCATCTTGGCAAAAGACTCGTCGTTCACCAGCAGCTTCAGGCTGGCGCCTTTCTCGAACAGCTTGAGTCGATTGGTCACCACTGCCGCGCGCACGATGTAGGCCGGCGTTTCCAGCTGCCCGCCAGAGCCAGTCCCCCATTCCGAGAGCCGAATTCTTCCGCCGCTGTCCGACTCGTTGAAGATGTCGTAACGACGGTAGTTTCGGTAGTCCGCTATGCGCAGCAGCTCTCGCGTCGCTCGTTCTTGGTCGTCGTCCAGCAGCAGACCAACCAGTCGGTCGCGAATTTCGAGGTGCTTGCCGGAAAGCTCGTTGTCCCCGAAGAGGTCCAACGCATCCGCGGACTCGGTCATGCGATACACCGCGTTGAAGAAGTCCAGATACTCCTCAAACTCTGGCTCCCATTTTGACCAGTCGATGCTGAAACGGTCCGACCCGAACTTGAGATTTCTGAGCTCATTATTCATCTGGCGCAGGGTTCGGATGCCGTCATCTACCTTGGTCTTAATTTCAGCACAGAAATTTTTCGTGAACACGTCGTTGAACGAGGCCACGGCGCGCTCCAGTTCGGTTTTGTTGTTGTAAAGACCGATTCCGCGCAATGCCTGGAGTCGCTCATCAACGGCCCGTAGCAAGGCAACCACCTTTGGATAGTCGGCATCGAAGGTTGCGCTCATTTGTTGCTGCGGAAGCGCCTCAACAAATCGTTCGTCGGAGCGGGACGTGATGTGGTATTCGCCAAGGGCCTCACGAGACTGCCCAAGCAGCAAAGCTGGCCGCCTGGAAAGCGACTCAAGCTCCGAACGGGCCTCTTCCAGGGTTAGGCCAGGCCCGCCCAGGCGCTCATTGACGGTTTGTGAGAGCAGCGCATAGGACAACGCCGGGTTCGCCTCAGACAGCGCTTTGGCCCTTCCTATTTGACGTTCCAGATAGTCCAGCCGCGCCAACTTGTTTGCCTCGAGGGCTTTCACCTCTTTGCCGGCCGCTGCGATTTCTGCAGTGAGGCCAAAAATGGCTTCATTGTCTGAATGGGTCTCGCCCTTGAGCCGGTCAAGCTCGTCCTGAAGCTCTTTTAACTGTCCTTCGAGGTCTTTGGTCTCGCTCAAATCCAGAGACTGCAGTCCGCGCTGCGCAGCCTGAATATCAACGGCCAGCTCAGCCAGCGTGCCGACTTCGAACCTTGGCTCCTTGATGCCCACCAAGCAGGTCTGCAACACGTGCAACCCCTCTCTAATCTGGGCCACCCTGTTCACTTCTTCTTCGGCGTCCAGCAGTTGAGCAGTCACCAGCTCAAGCTGTCGCGCACGCGCTTTCTGACCAAATACGAGGTCTTTCACTTCGGCCAGATACATGGTGCGACTGCCTGCGCCCTTTCCGTCCTTGGTCACGCCACGGCGAGTGTTTCGCAAGGTCTCGGTATCCGGGACTTTCACGACGGTGCCGTACTGCTCTACCAAGTAGGCTCGCGCTATCGGGTTGGCTGTGCGCAACTCGTGCACGATGGAATCTCCAGGAAGCACGGAGCGCTCCGCCTCTCGCAGGCACATCGCCCCCTGGACAATATTCACACCCCAATTGTTGGCGCGGACCAAGTCCACGATTCGGCGCTCCCAGTCGGGGTCGACGATTACGTTGAATCGAGCTCCGCCCAGGTAGCCCTCAACAGCCACTTGCCAGGCTTCGGATACTGGCTCCACAAGGTCACACAAAACCAGCGCGTTGGCCTCGGGGTAGGCCTCCCGAATCCGGGACACCGCCAACTCCACCTTGGGTGGGTAGCTGACACCACCTCTGGCCAGCTTCGATTTCTTGGCACCGAGGTCTCGCACCGTGATGGCAGCCGCCTCTGCCCGTTGGTCAACTAGCACCAGCTCCTTGGTGACTGCTGTCTGCAGGCTGGTACCGCTGCCCACCATAGCTGCGTAAAGCCGTTCCAACCCGCTGTTGCTTCGTTCATTGAAAGCGCCCGCCAACACCAGCATTTGCTCAGCGTCGGGCTCCTGCGCTTGGGCGGCGGAGAAAACCAAAGCCTGGTATCGGCCCATTTGCTCCAGTTGTGTTGCCCCTCTCGCCTGTGCCACCTCCTGCACGGCAGCGTCGACTACCGGCATTGCGTCCTGGTAAGGCTGCGAGGTTACTTTCTCAGCTCGCTCGTCCAACAAAGACGCGGCAATCAATGAATGGCCCAAACCGGCCAAAATTCGGTGAGCGTCCTGGCGCGCAGTACCGAGTTTTCGCTCAAGGTCAACCTTCTGTTGCGCTGCGGGTATTCCCAGCAACTGTGCTGCTAGCCGTGTCTTGCTATCGTCCAGGCCTTTCGCGCGCAGGTCTCTGCGTTTGATGCGCGCTGAGACCGAAGCAATTTCGGTCTCAGCTTGAGACGCCAGCAGCTTGCAGGCGTCAATTCGCTCATCGTCCTGTTTTTTCTGCAGCCGGGCGACCAGCAAGCCTTGCTGCACGTGCAGCTCATGAGCCTGGGCGGTCTCGCCGAGCACGCTAGCCAGAGCGTCCAGCTTGCTCACACTCTCTTCCAGGCGCCGGCCTTCTTCCCGGAGATTGGCCACTTGGCGCATGAGTCCGCTGATGCGCTCCACGTCTTGCTGCAGTTGCTTGCCGTCGAAGTCCAGGATTTCGTCCCTCACAAGCTCATGGACAGAGCCAATCGGGCGGTAGGCGATGGAATGAACCCAGGCTCGGGCGGCCTGGCTGGCCTCATCCCAAGTCACGCCGTTCTTGCCTCGAAATCGTCCGTAAAGCGCACTCAGGTAGTCGCGCTTTCTATCGTGAAACTCCTGGACTCGAGGGTAGCGCGTCTTGAGCTTGCGAACAATCTGGTCCGTCGGAATACAGGCGCCCTTCGTTGGGTCCTCCATAAGGTCGGCATATGACAAAGCAGTGCCGTCCACGATGAACGGAAAGAACGACTCCAGCTTGGCCTGGCGCTTCTCTCCAGTGCCATCAACGCGAGATGAGACTGCAATCACGGCCGTGAAGGGACCGAGTTCCTGCTCCCCGGCACCTGGGCGAAACACAGCTGCAACGTAGCCCTGAGCGCCGTCAGGCCGAGAGAACTTGCTGTACTCGGCACCCACCACGTAGGACTCCACTGAGCGCTTTGACTTGCCTCGCCGTTGTCCCTGGGTGACTTCTTCTTGGCCCGGGTTGTAGTTCAGGATGCCACTGTAGGCAGCGGTCATGATGGTCTGCAGTCCGTCGAGCATCGTGGACTTGCCCGACCCCGTCTCTCCGGTCAGCAGGGTCATGTCCCCCATGTCGTAGTCGCCAGAGGGAATTTGCCCCCAGTTCACGAGAATCAGGCGGTCCAGTTTCATTCTTCGTTCTGCTCAGGTTCGGCTTCTGGTTCGATGACACCATCGGCCTCCAGCGCGGCGGCCAACGCCTCGTTGGAGATGACTCCCAAAATTGTGGGACGAATGGCCAGGTAGGCGTCGGTGTCGGCTATCTCGAAGGTAGAAGAAAGACGCAAGAGTCGATGACGACGAAGCTCCTTCAAAAGAGCTATTCGCTCGCCATTGCCTGGGGGCAATTGACGCTTGAGCTGCGTCTGCAAAGTGGCGGCCACGTCCTCAAAGTTCACCAGTGCCTCACCACTTGCGCCGATGTACCCATGGTTGAGTTTCTCCTGGTAAAGAAACCGGAGGGCAAGTGCTGCAGCCACAAAGTCGGCAGATAGCCGCGCCTTGAGAGCCGGCACAGGCTCATGTGTGTCTTCGGGCAGACCGTCCACCACGGCGCCTGGGGCGTAGAGGCGAAAGAACTGGGACGTCGCATCGTGGTGCAGGTAGAGCCCTGCCACTTCGAAGTACTCCGACAACAGCGAATGCACACGGCGTGCATCGTCGTATAGCAGCTGCTCAATGCGGTCTTCATCTCGAACAAGAACGCCCTGCGCCATGAGTCTGGTGAGTAGCTCTCTGAAGCGGTCGTACGAGATATTGGCTACCGTCAATTGCTCACGGAGTGCGGTGGTGATGCTCATGAGGATTTCTTGAAATCAATCTCGTAGTCGGACCCGCTATAAAACTCGTTCTCCACTTGGCCAGGGAGCTTTGTGGCACGTAAGTCACGCGCCTTGGTGTTCCTGATGGCTTCGACAGTCTGCATCGCGGCAAGAACATCGCGCGCAGTGGCCAAGGGAAGAGCGGACAGGCGAACGGGATGCCTGAAGAGCCGGAGGTCTGAGCGAATCTGCTGCGTGAGGCTTTCGTTGGGGACGGAAAACGCCTGGTCTTCAGCCTGCTTCATCGCGGCCTGCAGCCGAGCCTCGCGACTGGGTCGCGGTGGCACTGACGTGGTTGCGGCCTTGCGGCGCTGTGTCGCGGACCTCAGCCTGAAGCTGGACGGGTCCAGCAACCGAATTTCCACCGTCGCGATACTCAGGCCGATTCGCCCCAGCAGGGCATCCTGACGTGACGCTTCCAACGAGGCCACTCGTTGAATAGCATCAAGGTACGCATGCCGAGATTGCCCTGTTCGCAGCATCATGGACTGCTGCACCAGTCCAGAGATGCGTTTGACGTAGTTCTCCATCGCACGGATAAAGCCCGGCTGCTTGGATTGGTGTGCAGCGTCGACAATTTCTTCGATGCGCTCTAGCAACCAATCCAACAGTGCTCCGGTCGTGTGCTCTTTTGCAGCCCACGACGCGATGTCCTGGAGCTGGGATTCCATCCGGCGGTACTTGGCGTCACCCAACTCCGTACGCAGCTGCTCAAGCTTTTGCTTGATTGCGCTGCGGTTGATGGTGGAGCTGTCAATGGTTAGCTGCTTCGAGTAGTCGCGCTGGAATTTCTCCAAGAACTCGACGAAGCTGTCCCATTGGTTGTGGATGGAAGCCTCGACCATCAGGTGACGAACGCGCTCCTGCAGGTCATCAATGCCTTCGGTGAGGTCCTCAATGACCTTCTCGGCGTATTCGTAAGCGTCCACCAGGTCGTGCGCATCGCCTCGCTCGCCGAGAGCCGCGTCTAGAGCATTCCGGCAACCTCGCATGTTGCGTTGGCGACTTCGACTCGGTCGATGCAATGCCCAGAACGCCTCTGCGAAAAGCTTTCCGGGTCGCGTGAACCGAAAGGCTGTCACGAGACCCTGCCGGTCCGGGAATTGTTCTAGCCACCCGTCCTGGACTAGCAGGCGTATGAGTAGCGATGCCAGCTGGCTGGGGTCATCGGTCTCGGCTGCGCTCAACTCGTCTTGTAGGTCGACACTGTTCGAGCAGTCTTGGTGTGCCAGGACCGCAGGCATCAGTAGCTCTTTGACTTCGTCGCGATTGAGGTTATGCGCATAGTCGGCCGAGGGGCCATGTAGTCGCTCATAAAGGGTTCGAAGGCAGGCGGCCACCAGCTCACGACGTGCGCTGTTTAGCGGTCGGAAAAATCGCTCCCGCTCTCCCTCAAAGAACATGTGTTCACTCACAAGAAAACCCTTCCAAGTCTTCGTAAGGATTCGGTCTCGCACGATGAGGACGAATACTCCCGGCTCCAAGGCTGAGGTACCGATGGCAATCCGAAAGCGGGAACCTCAACCATGGCAATGCAGTTCTGATGTTCATTCCTCTCATACAAACGGTAGCACGCACGGCCCTGGCCGGTACTGCCCACCAACCCGTCTCATTGTGGAACTGCGACTGCCCACGCTGTGGCCCACCCCGGGAGCGCGCGGAGCTCGTGAAAGCGGTCGATGATTCCCCAATGCGATGACGACCAACCGTCAGACTCTTCGGACCGGCCCTTGAGCTGCTGGGAACTCAATAGCTCATGACTTTTCGTTACGTTCGCTGCATGATGCAGCAGGGAGGTGCTCCGTTTCCGGAGCAATACACATGAATCGGTCATGGGGGATGAAGTTCGCCGGTGTTCTCGGCAGGGGGGTGGTAGCGGTCGGCAAAGGCTCCATCAAAGCCACGGCCCTCACCGCGCGAGCCTTGGCCATCACTGTCAAGGCTCACGAAGCAGACATCGCTCGCGCGGGTAAAGCGGCGACCAAGCTTGCCGGCGGGGCGGTTCACCTGGCCGGCCGAGGATTGGACACTGCGGGCAGTGCTGCGGCCCGCAAACTCGCCGAGAGCTCCAAGGATTCAGGTCTTGCGGTCAGGGTAGCGGCGGGAACGCTTCGCACCGCGGCCATCGCGGTGGGCGCTGCAGGCAAAGGCGTGGGATACATCGGTCGGGGCATCGATGCGGCCGCTCCTGCAGTGGGCGGGACCCTCGGAGGCGCGATGTCGGGAGTTACCAATACCCTCTCAGGTGTCGTCGACTCGGCAGCCATCACCGAATCCGACATTCGCTCTCTCCAAAACAAACTCGAGCGGGCGGGTCAGCTTTCCACGGAGCGCTCGGCGGCCATGAACGCCAAGATTCGTCAATTGCAACAGGCCAATCGCAAGGATGACTTGCTGGACCTGTTGACCATTGGGGGTCTGTCGCTGGCCAGCGCCGCGCAAAGCCCGGCCGATGTTCCTGCCAATATCGAGCAGGCTTTTACCTACGCGTACCCAGGCCTTGCAGCCAACGGAGAGACTTTCGGCGAAGCAGCCGGGCGCATGTCGTCCACGGAGCTGCCGGGCCTCGTCAACGGCGTGAAGGGCAAGCTGTTTGAGTTGGAGCTGGTTGAACAACTCAACGAGGAGAGCCTGCCTGACGGATTTGAGGCCACGCTTGCGGATTCCGCAACCCAGCCGGGCTACGACATCGTTGTGACAGACGAGTCAAACCAAGTGGTGGATGTGCTGTCAGCGAAAGCCACCGACTCCGTGGACTATGTCAAGGCGGCGCTGGAAAAATACCCGGACATTGAGGTAACGACAACATCTGAAGTTCATGCGCAATTACTGAGCATCGGCATGGCTGACGGGGTGGTGAGCAGCGGCATGTCGGATGCCGCTCTGCAGAGCGCTGTGGAAGCTGCCGCAGCCGGTGACGAAGGGCCGCTCCAGGCCTTGGCACCCTCGGCGGTAGGCTTGGCCGTGATTGCCCTGTCGGCATTCCTGGACAAGTCCATCAGCCTTGAAGCAAGAGGCGCTCGTTTTGGGCAGCGCACAGCGAAGGTGGGCCTGGCCTCCGCGGCGGCCAAAGGGGCCCTGGCGGCCTCAGGCTTCTGGTGGCTGGGTCTTGCCGCGGGTATGGGAAGCGGGTGGCTGGCAGGATTCGGCGAAAACAAGCGCTTGCGGTTCGAAGCGCTCAAGGCCTGCGGACGAAGCATCGACAAACTACAGCGCCGACGACAGCAGATACTGCTTACCCTCGCTGATGGCTCACGGCCGGGCTGAGGCTGCAGCTTGAAAGACAAACCTTTGCCCTCAGCCCAGCACCTTCTTGACCTCATCCGTGAAGTTCGGCCACAGGCCGCACTCTTCACAACATACACCTTCAGCGTCAGCTACTTCGACGCCGTCTTCGTGCCCGTCCTCCGCTCCGTCGGATGTCAGGACATTGTGGTCCTGGTTGATGCCGACCAAGCAGCACTCAGCACAGAGGAGTACAGGTCTTCGGCTGCTGGACGGATTTACCGCATCGCGCCGGTCATTGCGCCAGGCGGTGGCGTCTTCCACCCCAAGCTCGCCTACTTGGCGGCGGATTCTGATGACGTGCTGGCCGTGTCCAGCGGCAACCTGACCGCTTCAGGCCAGTCCCTGCAGCTGGAATCCTTCGACGCAGTTTCTGCCAGTACAGCACCCACCGTCTTCCGTGAACTGGCTGACTGGTTCGCGCTGTTGTCAGAACTCGTCAAGATGCCATCCCCTCAAGCCTCGGTGCTTCTGGGTCAGACAGCGCCCCGGGCTCTTCAAGCATATCAACGCAACGCATCCAACACGCCGGGGCAGCTACCGCCGCCCGCGCTCGTTCATACGCTTGATGGAACAGCCCGCGAAACACTGGAGGCGCTTTTTCTCGCCGAGGCCGATAGTGCCGAAACAGTGGTCGTCCTGTCGCCGTTTCACGCACCAGACGGCGGGCCGGTCCTGCGTTTGGCGGCTTCGGTTGATGCGAAATGGCTCAGCGTGGGACTGGACGCAAGCCGCCCGAAACTCGTAGCACCGTTTGAGCAGGGGCGCTTCAAACCCCAGCTCCTCGGTAATTTTGTCCGACCGGAAGCCTCACGTGGTCAAAGGCGTCTGCACGCTAAGGTCTTCGAGTTGCGCACCAAGGACAAGGCGCTTGTCATGACGGGGTCGGTCAACGCAACGGCACAGAGCTTTGAATCTTCGAAGAACGTGGAGATGTCCTTGGCCCGATGGCTTCCCCGCAGTCCGTTTGTTTGGACCGTGGCCGAGCCTCTCGAGTACGAGGTGACGCAGAAGAATGAAGACTTTCAATCACCCCAGTCGCTCTACGTCGATGCCTGGCTCGACGAGGACGGTCTACTTCAGGGCCGGGTTACCGCGCGGAGCGGTGTACCCGTCTCCCTCGCGTTGACGCTTCATCACAGGGAGCTCAACTTCTTCTCAACAGGTATTGAACCGAGCACCTCTGGCGATTTTCGTATCGGTCCTATTCCAGCGTTTGACTCTTCTCAGGCTACCCTGCTGACGGTCTCGTATGAAAGCGTCTTCGCTTCGTGCTGGTTGAATGTCTACGAGGAGTTGGAAATCGCCGCGGAGGAGCGTGAACGCCGGGCGGCTGTAGGGAGAGTGCTGCGTGGTGAATACGCCGCTGAAGACATTGCGGAGGTTGTACGCCTTTTGACGACGAGCACCCAAGCCGTGGCAGCTGGCGCACCACCCAGCTTGCGCCGGCCTTCTGGAGAAAACGACAGGGACGCAGAGATTCCATTCTCATTCATGCGTTGGAAGCACAGTGGACAGCAGCGCGGAGGCAATACGCTGCTCGGTCGCACGCCCAACGAACTGTTGAAGGCCATCACTCGGTGGCTCAACAGAGACCTGAGTGAAACGCAAGCACATCAGTCGAATAGCGGCGCGCCTCAGGGGCAGAAGAAGCTCGTTCAGATGTTGGTAGACCCAGCAGCCGACAAAGTTGATTTAGCGGGCATTGACACGTACCAATTGCTCGACCAGCTCTGTCAGGTCATTCCGACCGCGCTTGAGCGCCAGCCAGGATTTGAGTACGCCGGCGTGTTGGCGGAAGTTGCAGCCTCACGGGCCATTGACCGCGCTATCAGGCTGGAACTGCAGATGGCGCCCTGCCTCGCGTGGCTGGACCGCTTTTCGAGGTATGTCTACCCAGACGCCGCGCAGAAGGACATCTGCGCCGTTGCCTGCGCAATGGCGTGCGCCACAGCCCATCGGCTGGACGCTCAAGGCCAAGACCTGCAGCTTGCGACGCTGCGCGAGGCAGTTGAGCGATTCGCTGGCGGCCAGTTAACTGCAGGCCAATGGCACGAGTACGCCTCAGCTGGCTTTGGTCGTGAGTTGTTCCGACGCATGCCAGTCACTGCGCCAGACGACGTGATGGCACTTACCGTTCGAATGGCTAGTGCACAAACGCTCAGGGACGGTCTGCTCGCTCTTTTACGCACCTCCTTCACCAGCTCGAGACACTCGCTCACGGACGAACCCGGGGCGAAGAACTTCCCTGAGATAGCTGCGTCTTTGCGGGCACGAAAGCCCCGCAAGTCGGACTTGCTGCTCGGATTGGTCGCTGAGGCTACCCTCGTCCGAAAGAGTCCGGGCTGCCCGGTCTGCTACTGCGCACTGTCGGAGCAACACATCAACACCCTGCGCAGGCAGTACGCAGTCGTCCACAAAGAAATGAATTGCAACCGTATCCTCCTTCTGGCAGACCCCCTGGGTCGTATGGAGCAAGGCATCAAGGAGCTGCCCGATGCGTGAAGAACCTACTTACGCTGAGGCGGTGCAGCGCAGCGTGGTCGGCGACGACCCACTTGGCCTTGCCCCAACGAACGAGCGCCTCTACAACTCCGCATTCCCTGGGTTTAACAACTACGTAAGACATATCCGTGTCTACTCGGCCATCTGCTGGATGACCAAGCAGGTGTCCCTGAGCTTGGAGAAGGGTGCTGCAGTGACGACGCACGATGCCCAACGCCTTTTTGAAGGCGCCATTGAAAAACTGGAAGTTGCTCTACTTTGGGCCAATCCAGGGGTCCAAGGAATTGCCGGAAGCCGGCGTGAATTCCCCTTGCACGACAGACCCGTCGAGTTCGTTTTCGATACCTTTGGTCCCAGCGAGGCATCACTGTTTGCTGCCGTGACCTACAGGCCGAGCTTGACCAACGGACTTCTGTTTCTTGAAGCACGTGCGGCCAACACGTTCGGCTGTTTGCCCTTTGGTGAGGCCCTGGCAGACGCCTTTGATGAATCCATACGCGAGTTGCCGGGCTACCGATGGTTGAAAGCTCCGGACAAGCTGATGGGGAGTCGACCCAAAGTCGAGGGACTGGCACCAGCCCTTGACGTCCACAGCCCGTCTTCTGCCGAACAGGCTGCATTTCTTGCCAGCTTCTTTCCCGCCGAGCTGAATGATGAGGCGCGCAATGACGACCGGGCACGCCGTCTGACACTCACCCTGATGCTTCGGTCAATAGACGCATTGTGCAAGGCCAAAAAGGCCACTGGCGAAACACCGAGCGCGTTACAGGGTGAGATTCGTGCATGCATGGCCAGGGGCGTCACCAACCAAGGCACGCGAGTCGTCGATGATGACATTGTGCGGGTACAGGCTTGGTGGGCAGTCCTGCAAGTTCGCCAACTTCAACGGCTTTGCCTTGAGACTCTCTACTGTGTGGTCGAGCGTTGGATTGCGCTGCGAGAAACCGATGGCCAATCACAAACGCTGTCCTCATGCGTGCAGCAACTGTCCATCGCAGGACTCAGCTACGTCAATGACCTCGGTGATTCGGTTGGGGAGTTGGAGGACCTATTCGTCGTCCTTCAGGGTGACTTCCCCAGTCTGTATGAGGCCGCCACCTACGCCGCGGATGATGAGGAGGACAACGAAGGCGAGGACGACCGGGACGTTTTTCTCCACATCTCGCGCTTGTCGGATAAGAACATGCTTGATTTCAACGACGATGGGGACTGTGAGGCCGTTGGCAACGCCTACATGGGACTGGTGTTTTGCGCCATAGAAACGTCGAACTTGGCCAAGAACCCAGAAGCGCTGTTGGCCCTGAAGGCCGACGGAGATGGCTGCTCCCTTCTTCGCCTCGTTGACCTCGTAAAGCGCTTCAGGAACTCGTCCGTCCAGGCCTTCATCGGGCACGTAGTAAAGGAATGGGTCATCCTGCGCCACTTTGAGGTCGTGACGAGTAGGTCCATGAAATTCGACGGCAAGAACCGCTTTCGGTTTGTCATGGGTGACCAAGGGCTCGAGCGTTTCGACAAGGGCGCGCCTCTTCTTGTGCCCACCATGTCAGTGGACAAGTTGGAACATGCGCTGCTGCTTTGTGAGCAGGCGGGCCTGTTGTCGAGCAAAGCTGGATATCGGCTCACTCAGGCTGGCCGTCGGCGCATGCGCTGACGCGTTGGTTTTGCAAATGGGTCATGTATCTGCACGTCGGCCCAAAAGGGGCTGCGTCCCCGTTCGCTGGGTTGGCAAGCGGGTCAACAGCCGTGGCTCAGTGTCGTTGCTTGCTTCGGACAGGCAGGCTCAGGGCGGTCCCCTCTGCGGTGTTGCGCACAAACGTTTAGTCCAACCCTGGATTCTCGGGTCCTGCTTTTTGCTCTGGCGCCAACTTCAACGCAATTTGTATGGCGATTTATTCCGTCGCTTTTTCTCGCCGACCCGGCCAGCTTGGTCTCATCATCCTTACACGCCAGACACACAAGGCTATGGAGCGCCAGTAGGTCTGAACAAACGCCATCTCTGACGACAATCAAATTCAGACAATCGCCGATTAAATATCTAGCCCGATGTGACCAAATTAACATTTCTTCCTGACCTGGGACACCAGAGATATGCCATCTGTATTAAATGAAAGTGTCAGCATGTTAAAACTACGCTCACTTCCACCCGAGTCAGGCGCCCAAGACTCTGCTCCAAGCGTAGATGAACTGGCCGATAAAACTATAGCAACACTGCTTCCCTCAACTTGAAGAACCCCTGAAAATCGAGAATGATGATGCCCATGCAAAATCAAATTACCTATCGTAGCTTGGCGTAACTCGTCTACGAATTCGCCTGCATTAGTCAAAACCATTCCTGCCATTTGTAGTTTTCGTCGTAGCCAGACAACTGGATGAAGCAGACAACCACAAATTGCCTTAGGGCCTGCTGCCCATGTAAGCCGAGCATTAGGCAATGCAATTTTATGATGCATTAAATGTATCAAGTGCTTCTTATTCAAGCCATCCAATCTGCACAAAGCCTTAAACCGACTTATCTGTCCATCGTCCACTCTGCCCAACGAATTGGCAAAGGCAAATGGAGATGGTCGAACCGTATTCCAGACAACAAATCGCACACTTTGAATTGGGGATTTTTTAGGAAACCCATCTACATTTTCGAACCCAACCATCAATGGGAAAAGACATGCAGCTTTTTGACACCGCTCCTTGTCTGTCAAAGTATTATCATCGAGGATGCCGCTCCAACACGTTTTAAAATCCCGCAACTCTTCCTGAGCATCCACAACAAATACCAAATTTCCGAACAGAGAATCGACTGCTTTAAAATACTCGGATAAACGCATCCACAATCCGGGCCATGCCATGCCATCTCCCACAATCAAGACACTAGCGACCCCATACCCAACAATATTCAAATCGTGGTTTCCTGGAGCCACGATAAATGGTATCTGGGTATCCTTCGCAGCTTGAATAAATTGTGCCCACGCCTGTGGATGCCCAGTATCCGTAACATCACCTGTAATCACAACCACGTTTGGCCGGTCACTCAACAGAGCGCTAATGCAGTCTTGAAATAGGCTTTGGCGCCACTCCACATTTCCCTCAGTCAACCTCGGACTTTCGGATAAATGCAGGTCGGAAAGATGTGCAATTTTCAATTGATACTCATCTTGAGATGAAGGCACGTCATTTGAAATCTCAACCAGTCTGAACCGCGGCAGCATAATTATCTTAATTGTCCTTATGAACAGCCATACCGCCAACTGGAGGGAGAAGACACTCAGCACAATAATCAAAGCCAGTTCAAGACTTCCAATGGAGCCTTGCGCAATAGGTCCGAATATCCCAAATTTCTCCGCCGCAGAGTAGATAGAATAAATGATAATGCCCAGTAATATCCATGAGCCAATCACCCCTATACATCTACTTCGACTTTTGAACCTCTCTTCGAATAATGCGCCAACGAAGTTGAGAAGCTCACCAAAGAAGGGCTGCAGTATTTCAGGAAACCAGTTTTTTAACAGAAGCAACGTATTCTTGAATGCCGACCGCCAACTCTTTCGAAAAATTAATCCTATCAGATATATTGACAGGAATACGAAAAGTCCGCCCCAAACCAAAGGGGTCTTTATCGTGAATTTAGTGAGCTGAACAACACTTAGCACCACTTGCAATGGTATTAATATGGACAATACATAAAATAGTAACAACTCTCCAGCAAAAACGCTGTTGTGGGCGCGAGTTGCCCTAAGTAGCCCTGGAAGTCGTTGTATTGTGTGAATAACATATATTGACGCCAAGAGGATGCCAAAGGGAAGCGTAATGACCAAAAAAACTACCAGCAACCCTGCTATGAGTACCCCTCGAAGGCACCGAACCGCTTTCTTCATATATTCCTCAACCTCGCCGTTTTGAACTGCATTCTTCTATGAATCACTTTTCTGCTTCGAAGCAATTGCTTGCTACGCAATTGAGATGCGAGATACGGGTCAAATTTTTCTAAACCGTTATTTAGCCTCAATTAGGAATTGAGCGTGTTTTTCACTTGCAATCAATTTAGGTTTTAGCACTGCGTACTCATAAAAGTACAAGTTTTCAATATTGGCAATATCATCGGTGGTACCGCTCAAGACGAGTTCACTAACTTCAATGTGAATATTTACTCTTTACCACGGCTGCTAGATATGCTGTAAAGGCGTGTCTCTTGCTTGTATTTAGATTCGATTTTGAGAACGTCTCCAGTAGGGAGGGGGCGGAGTACGGCGCTTGCGAATCGATGCTTTTGTCTTGCACCGAGATTCGCGAGCGGGGAAACAATTTCGTTCATTTCAGTTATCAAATAAAGACAAACAGCGGGAAATTAAGTCGAAATGCTTCCATATGCTCCAGGGTCCCGCGCAGTTATCCGTGACGAAGAATGGCTCATCCGGCGTGTTGACCCCTCCACCGACGGAGGGTGGCTCCTTACCTGCGACGGCATTTCCGACTTGGTGCGGGGCCAGTCAGCGCTTTTCCTGACCGAGCTTGAAGACCACATCGAGGTTTTGGACCCGGCTGCCACGGTGCTGGTGCCTGACTCCAGCCCGACCTTCAACGCAACAGTTCTTTACCTTGAGGCCATGCGCCGGCGCAGCGTGCCCAACGACGACAAAGTTCATCTGGGTCACCGGGCGGTAATGAACCTAGTTCCTTATCAGCTGGACCCTGCCTTGCAGGCACTGCGCCAGCCCCGCTCCCGTATCCTCATTGCCGACTCCGTCGGTCTGGGCAAGACGCTAGAAGCCGGCATCCTGGCCACCGAACTGATTCAGCGTGGGCGCGGCAAGCGCATCCTGGTCGTCACGCAGAAGGCCATGCTCACCCAGTTCCAGAAGGAATGGTGGAGCCGCTTCTCCATCCCCCTGGTCCGACTGGACTCGGTCGGTCTGGCCCGTGTGCGCAACCGCATTCCGGCGAACCACAACCCGTTCAACTACTTCGACCGCAGCATCATCTCCATCGACACGCTCAAGAGCAACCTGGAGTACAGGAACTACCTGGAAAACGCATGGTGGGACATCATCGTCATCGACGAATGCCACAACGTTGCTGCCCGGGCGGGCGAGACGGGGCTTTCGCGCCGAGCCCGCCTGGCTCGGTTGCTGGCAAACCGGTCAGACACGCTCATGCTGCTGTCGGCCACACCGCACGATGGTTCGGCTCGCAGCTTTGCGTCGCTGATGAGCCTGCTCGACCCCACGGCCATATCTGACCCAGACGACTACACCCCCGACGACTTCCGCAGCAAGGGTCTGGTCATTCGCCGGTTCAAGAAAGACATCAAAGACCAGGTCAGCGCGGATTTTCAGGAACGCGAGACCACCTGCCTGCGCCAACCCGCCAGCGCGCATGAAGAAACAGCTTACCGTGCGCTGCTCGACGTGGCGTTTAGCCAAGGCGGTCAGCACAAGGCCGGCCGGCAGCAGGAACTGCAGCGCATCGGCCTGCAGAAGGCCCTGTTCTCCAGCCCCGCCGCCGCACTCGAATCCACGCAGAGGCGCATTGCTTTACTGCAGGCTAAGCAAAGCCCCACGCCAGACGAAGCCACCGAGGTCGAGGGCTTGCAACTGCTCAGCGAAACCCTTCAGGCCATCACGCAAGACCGCACCGCGGCCCCTTTCAGCAAATACCAACGCCTGCTGGAGCAACTGCGCTCGCCCACATTTGGCTGGCAGCAGAACAACGCGTCCGACCGCTTGGTCATTTTTTCCGAGCGCATCGAGACCCTACGCTGGCTGCAGCAGCAGCTGACCGACGACCTCAAGCTCAAGGCTAACCAAATTGAGATGTTGCATGGCCAGATGGCCGACACCGAGCAGCAAGACCTAGTGGAGCGTTTCGGCCGGCTCGACGACCCTATCCGCATCCTGCTGTGCTCTGACGTGGCCAGCGAAGGCCTCAACCTCCACTACTTCTGCCACCGCTTGGTGCACTTTGACCTGCCCTGGTCGCTGATGGTGTTTCAGCAGCGCAATGGCCGAGTCGACCGATACGGCCAGAAACACAAGCCGCACATCGTCTACCTGTTCACTCAGGCCGTCACTGAAAGAATCAAGGGCGACCTGCGCATTCTCGAAATCCTTGAGGCAAAAGACGAGCAGGCCTTGCTGAACCTAGGTGACCCTTCGGTCTTCCTCAACGTCTTCGACCCCGACAAGGAGGCCGAGAAGGTCGCCGACTTCATGGCCACGGGCATGACGCCTGAGCAGGTAGAAGCCACGCTGGACAAAGCCACCAAGGACGAAGACGACAACGAAGGCGACTTCTTGATGCAGCTCTTTGGTGGCAAAGCCAGCACCACCGCGCCGCAAGGCAGCAGCATTGACCACATCGACGAACCTGCCTCGCTCTTCAACAGCGACTTCCACTACGCCAAGACTGCGCTCACCCAGCTCAATCAGGGCCAGACCCTGTGCCAGTGGTCCACAGAAGACGCTGAGCAAATCATCACCATCACGGCCCCGCTCGACCTTCAGGAACGCCTTCGCCAGCTGCCACGTGAGGTGCAGGCCAGCAACGACCACTACGCCCTCTGTGCAGACCCCAAGCGCATGGAAGCCGCCATTGAAACCGCACGCCAGGCCAAGGCCGAAGAGGACACCTGGCCCCAGCTGCACTATCTGTGGCCCCAGCACCCCATCATGGACTGGGTGGGCGACCGCGTCCTCACGCACTTTGGTCGCCATCGCGCCCCCTTGCTCCAGAGTCACAAGCTGCAGCCCGGTGAACAAGCCTTTGTGCTCATGAGCCTGGTGCCCAACCGCAAAGGCCAACCCCTGCTGGTCGAATGGCAGGTGGCGTGCCGTTTGGGCGAAGGCAAGTTCACCCTGGAGCCTTTCGACAGTTTTGTGGTTCGTGCGGGCCTCAAGGCAGGCGGCCTGCCCAACAAGGGCCACACCCCAGAACTTCAGACCACCACGGAACTGATGCAGGCCGCCCTGCCGCAGGCCGTTGAAACTATGCACGCGTACATGCTGGCCAAACAAGCGGCATTTGCCGCCCAGCTCGGCGACCGCCTCGAAGGCACCTTGACCGAATTGAAACGCCTGCAAGGCAAGCAAATTGAACAGCTCTCCCTCGACTTGGAGCGCCAGCTCGACACTGTCAAGCGCGGCCGATTCCAGCAGCGCAGCCAGCAAATCAACCGTGTCTTCGACGACTACCGGGATTGGGTTCGAGATACCCTGACCACCGAGCCCCAGCCCTGGATTCAGGTGCTGGCTGGCGTGTGCCATCCACAAGACTCCACATCCGCTGGAGCCTGAATATGCCCGTACTCGACGCCGTCCAAACTTTCGCTGGCATTGCCAACGAAAACGAGTTCTACAGCCACCACTACCTCGCCGAGGTCTTCAAGGGCGACATCAAAGCCCGTCTGGAAGCCTGGGAAGCTGAAGAAGCCGCCCACCCGGGTGACGAAGCCCACCGCGCCCCCAATAAGCGCCTTCAGGCCTGGGCTCAGCGATGGTTTGCGCTGCGCAGCCAAGTCGTTCGAGCCCGTGATGATGCCGAGCGCTGGGAGCTCTTCAGCGCAATCCAGGCCGGACTTTTGCAGGCGCTCGGCTTCGCGAGTCCGGCGAAGCTGCCCGCGCCACACGAACTCGTACCCGGTTCGCCCATTCCTCTTTGGCACCTGCAGCTGCCTCAGCTGGCTGTTATCCCAGCGTACCGGCCAGGCGCCGAAGATGAAGACCTGTTAGACCACGTATTGACCGACCTGCACTTCGGCGGCGAGGTCGTGCCCAATATGTTGCGTGGTGAAACCTGGGCTGATTTGCTTTCCGACGCTGTTTTCGGTGCGGACGCCGCTCCGCGCTACGTTCTGTTAGTGGGGCTAGACCAATGGCTGTTGCTAGACCGCTATAAGTGGCCCAACAACCGTGCCCTGCGCTTCGACTGGCCCGACATCCTAGACCGCAAAGACGCCGACACCTTCAAGGCAGCAGCCGCCCTTCTGCACAAAACCAGTCTTGCACCCGGCGAAGGCAACAGCCTGCTGGAAAGCCTGGATGAAAACGCCCACAAGCACGCCTTCGGCGTCAGCGAAGACCTGAAGTACGCCCTGCGCGAAGCCATCGAACTGCTGGGGAACGAAGCCGCCCGACAGCTGGACGAACAAGCCAGCGGCAGCAAGAAGAGTGTGTACTCCGGCCAATACAAGCTGAACCCCGCCGAGCTCAGCTTGGAATGCCTTCGCATGGTGTACCGGCTGCTGTTCATGTTTTACATCGAAGCCCGGCCCGAGTTGGGTTACGTGCCTATCAGCAAGAGCGAGGTCTACCTCAAGGGTTACAGCCTTGAGAGTCTGCGCGAGTTGGAGATGCAGCCGCTCTCTACGCCTCAAGCAAGGGATGGCCTGTTCTTTGACACCACCCTGCGGCGCCTGTTCAAACTGGTGGCCGGCGGCTGCGGCATGGCCGAACAACACGGTATCCGCGACGCCGCTCTCGGTGCGAAAGACACCTTCGCGCTGGCGCCGCTGGACAGCCGCTTGTTTGATGACAGCACCATGCCCCTGCTGGGCAAGGTGAAGTTCCCCAACCATATCTGGCAACGCATCATCCGACTCATGTCGCTCACGCGCGGCAAAGGCCGACAACGCAGCGGCCGCGTCAGTTACCAGCTGTTGTCCATCAACCAGTTGGGCGCTGTGTACGAGGCTCTGCTCAGCTACCGCGGATTCTTCGCCGCCGAAGACCTCTACGAAGTCAAACCCGCGCCCAAGAAGGGCCGTGCAGCAGCTGATGAGGACGAAGGCGACGAGGAGTCTGACGACGTCGATGACGACACCACGCAAGACGCGCCCGCCAGCCACCGTGGCCGTGCTGAGGCCAACAGCGGTGCCGACATGCTGGAAAACGCCTGGTTCGTGCCCGCCAGCCGCCTCAGCGAATACAAGGAAGACGAACGCGTCTACGACACCAATGACGCAGGTCACCGCGAGCTGCGTAAGCATGAGCGCGGCAGCTTCATCTACCGCCTTGCCGGGCGCGACCGCCAAAAGAGCGCAAGCTACTACACCCCGCAAGTTCTTACCCAGTGCTTAGTGAAGTACGCGCTCAAAGAGCTGCTGAACAGCGAGCGCGTGAAAAAGGCCGACGACGTCCTCACCATCACTGTGTGCGAGCCCGCCATGGGTAGCGCAGCGTTCTTGAACGAAGCAGTCAACCAGTTGGCCGAGGCCTACCTGGAGCGCAAACAGGTTGAACTGAAAAAGCGTATTCCTCACGAGCAGTACCCGCAAGAGCTGCAAAAGGTGCGCATGTACCTGGCCGACCGCAACGTCTACGGCGTCGACTTGAACCCTGTTGCTGTAGAGCTGGCCGAGGTATCCATCTGGCTCAACGCCATCTACGGTGAAACCGATGTCGAAGGCCGCCCCCTGCCAGCGCGCGTGCCCTGGTTCGGCTACCAGCTCTTCGCAGGCAACAGCCTAATCGGCGCCCGCCATCAGGTCTACAACGCCGCCGCTTTGAAGAAGGGTGCAAAACCCGCGTGGTTCGACGAGTCCCCGCGCCGCGTCACCGCAGCAGCGCCCCGCAAGCCTGATGAAATCTGGCACTTCCTGCTGCCGGACCCCGGCATGGCCAACTACACCGACAGGGTGGCCAAGGGCCTGTACCCGGACGATTTTGACCGCCTAAAGGCATGGCGCAAGACGATGATTGCGCCGCTCACCAACTACGAGGTGGGTCGCCTGCAGCAGCTCAGCCAACAGGTAGACGAGCTTTGGGCGGAACACACCGCCGCCTTGGCCCGGGACCGAGTGCTGACCGAAGACGCCCTGACCGTTTGGCCGCACAAAGTCGAATCAGAAAGCAGTGCCAGCCGCCACATCAGCCGTGCCCAGAAAGAAGCCATCCGCAAGCAAGGCCTGCTCAACGAAGACGGCGACCTGGCCACGCCCTTCCGCCGGCTCAAGCTGGTCATGGACTATTGGTGCGCCCTTTGGTTCTGGCCCATCACTCGCAGCGCCGAACTTCCCAGCCGCGAAGCCTGGTGGATGGAGGTGGGCGCTATTCTCGAAGGCAACGTGGTCGAAATGGAGACCCAGCGCGGGTTGGACTTAATGCCCACCGCGCCCGAGGCGCCCCAAGTCATCATTCCCCAGGTGCAACCCAAGCTGGAGGGATTTGAAGACCAACTGCCGCTGAGTCAAGCACCAGGTGAATACAACCAACCGAACTTGCACGACAAGTTCGGGCAGTTGCGCATCAGCAAACTGAGGACTCATTTTCCGCGTGTGGCCGTGGTGGAAGGTATTGTCGAGCAGCGCCGCTTCATGCACTGGGAGCTTTGTTTTGCCGATGTGCTACTGACCTCTCGACGTGGTGCCAACGGTCAGCCACGTGGCGGCTTTGACTTGATTTTGGGGAATCCACCTTGGCTGAAGGTCGAGTGGAACGAGAGCGGCATCTTGGGCGAACGCAACCCAGTATTTGCCGTGCGCAAAGTCACTGCGAGTGACTTAGCCAAACTTCGTGCCACTGCGTTTTCCCATTTCCCAGGCCTTAAAGCCGAGTGGACCGACGAGTTGCAAGAATCCGAAGGCACACAAAACTTTCTGAACGCACTACAAAACTATCCGCTGCTCAAGGGCATGCCCGCAAACTTGTACAAATGCTTCATGCCCTTGGCTTGGGGGCTGAACAGTGCACGTGGAGTTACTGGGCTGTTGCATCCCGAAGGGCCGTATGACGACCCCAAAGGTGGAGGCTTGCGTGAGGCAGTGTATGCACGGTTGAAGCGGCATTTTCAGTTTGTGAATGAAGCACATCTCTTTGCCGAGGTCCACAACTTAACGAAGTACAGCATCAACATTTATGGTCCTGAACAGGTAACCCCGGGTTTTGACCAGATTGCTAACTTATTCATCCCCGCCACAGTAGACAACTGCTACGAACACAACGGGCAAGGGCCAGTTGGTGGCTATAAAACCGAATCGGGGAAATGGAACTTTTCTGGCCACCGCGACCGCATCGTGCGTGTGGATGAAGTCGCGCTTGCTACCTTTGCACGCCTGTACGACGAACCCGGTACTCCCGCTCGTCGCGCCCGCTTGCCAGCACTACATGCAAGTACCTTGAGCAGCGTGCTGGGGAAACTAGCAGCCTATCCACGCCGCTTGGCGGACTTGGGTGATGGGTACTTTTCCACCGAGATGTGGAATGAAACCGCGCAGCAAAAAGACGGCACTATTTCCCGCCGCAGCACCACTGACCCTGGCTTTGCCAGTATCGCGCATGACTGGGTCCTGTCTGGCCCGCATTTTTTCATTGCCAATCCGTTCAACAAAACTCCGTTCAAGGCGTGTACCTCAAACAAGGCTTACGACAATATCGACCTGCAAACCCTCCCAGACGATTACTTGCCACGCACCAACTACCGGCCTATGTCAGACCGCACAGAATACCTTCGCCGGACCCCAAAGGTGAGTTGGATGGAAGAAGGCGAAACGCAAGGACGGACGACTACTGATTTTTTCCGACTTGTTGTCCGCAAGATGGTGCCTCCATCGGGAGAACGAACCTTAACTCCGGCCGTCATCCCGAAAGGCGCAGCTCACATCGATGGCGCGTTCTCAATCGCTTTTGGTGATGGTTCAACGTTACTTGCTTGCGTAGGTTCGTGGTCTTCCACTCTCGCGGACTTTGTTGTGAAGAGTACGGGAAAGTCTAATTTCCGCGGCGACTCTGCGGATGCTATGTTCGTGTACGGTCTTGATAGTGAGACATCGGAATTGATGGCTCGAACAGCTGTACTCAATTGCCTCACCATTCACTACGCCTCGCTGTGGGAAGAAGTATTCGACGTGGGCTTCGCCGACCAACGCTGGAGCCAGTCCGAAAACCCGCGACTTCCTTGGGACTTCTGGCTCTCCCTCACCAGCACTTGGACGCGTGACTGTGCTCTGCGTACCGACTACGCCCGCCGTATGGCGTTAGTCGAAATCGACGTGCTGGTTGCCCAAGCCCTCAACCTAACGCTCGACGAGCTACTGCTTATCTATCGTGTGCAGTTCCCGGTCATGCAAAGCTACGAGCGCGACACGTGGTATGACATCAAGGGCCGCATCGTCTTCACCATCAGCAAAGGACTGGTGGGTGTGGGCCTGCCGCGCAAAGGCGGTCGTGCCGCGCCCCGCACTCGCATCCAGACGCCTGATGGTAAGTTTCGAGAAGGCAACTTCGGCTGGGAAGACCTGTGGACTTACGCCAACCCGACTGCCGGCGACAGCGAACCCACCATCAAACTGGGCGGAACGCCCAAAGTGCCTGACGGCACCGTCATCACCCAGTGGATTACCGACGACACCCTGCCCGGGGGCCCCCGTGTCGTGGAACGCACCTACATCGCGCCCTTCGCCCGCGCCAGCAGAGAAGACGATTACCGCATCGCATGGGCATTCTTCGAATCAGCCGAGTAAGTCAGCAACATAGAACATAGGGAAAACGCAGATGAGCACAAAGACTATCGAGAACTTCTTCACCGGAAAGACCTTGGTCAGTCATTGGCACCTTTGAAAAGGTGAGTTTGATGCAACAAACGTTCGCATTTGACCTGCCACAGGCGACTGGAGAGTAGAGCGATGACAGGGAGCTATTTCGACCCGGACTGGCGCGCTAAAGTCACATTGCCCGTAAAACGTGTGGGAAACCAGTGGGAGTTCTTCTATGGCGGAGACGTGCCAGTCAAGGAAGGCACCCTAGGTGAACTCACCATCAGTGCAGACGGCATCACCGATGAGGTTTTTCGCAAACGCGTCAGTCAAGAACTTGTCGTCAAGATTCTTCATGAGGGCGCACGTCTGCACGTCGCATTGAGCGACCAGAGTAAGAACGGTGCACGAGTTAGCCTGTGGCCCGAGGTGTTCCCACCGAGTGTTCCGTCAGGCACGACTCGCTTCGAGTGCATCACGCTCGGCCCTTGCAAGCCCAAATCCCGGCAAATGGATTTGGTCACGGTGGTCGAGCCGGGTGGATTGTGGTTGAAGCTCAAGGGTCTAGAGCGCACCGAGCTTGTGGGCAGTACGGTTCTGATGCCATCTGGGTTCGAAGTTCCAACAGCCATCAGTTTGAATCACGCGCTGACCCTCCTTTCGCAGGCCTACGAAAAGCACCGTATCTCCAATACTGGCAACGTATACACGCGCATTTTTTATGAAGAAACGAGCGGCCGCTGGTTTCCACTGAACGACCTGCGCGAGGGAGTACAAGCAGCCGGAGAGAAAACGCTGCTGAATGACACCTGGCAACAGATAGAGCAGACCCTGGGGTGGCGTCCTGGACATAAGAAGAAATAGAAATGCTCCCTTCACTACTCGCCAAAGACATTCAGTCGGGGCTCAAACAGTTCCTGGTCACCGCGTTCGAGCCTGCCGATGCATTCATGCACGGCTTGATGAGCCGGTTCGTTGAAGACGAGTCGGCGTGGCTCAAAGGTCCCTATGTGCAGGTTGGACTGCCCTTTGAGCCTGGGCAGACCGGTCGTAATTTCTTCACCACCTTCGAGACGACTTTCCCTGGGTTCAGTCACCAGGAGCAGGCATGGAAACGCCTCTCCAGCCAGCGCTTGGCTGCCAGCACACTGGTGGCGACCGGCACCGGTAGCGGCAAAACTGAATGCTTCCTTTACCCGGTACTGGACCACTGCTCGCGCGCTCGTGCGGCGGGGGAAACGGGTATCAAGGCATTGGTGATTTACCCAATGAACGCCCTGGCATCGGACCAGGCACGTCGCATTGCCGAACTGGTGGCCAGCGTGCCCGCGTTTGCAGGCTTACGCGTGGGCCTGTACGTGGGCGGGAACGCCGGAGCGCCTGGCGAGGGCGTGGTGATGGCGTCCAAAAGTGTCATCACCGACAGGGAGACGCTGCGTAAGAACCCCCCCGACATTTTGCTGACCAACTACAAGATGTTGGACTACCTGATGCTGCGTCCCAAGGACCGGCAGCTTTGGTCTTCCAACGCACCCACCACGCTGCGCTATGTGGTGGTAGACGAATTGCACACCTTCGACGGCGCACAGGGTACTGACTTGGCCTTGCTGCTCCGGCGTATGCAAGCCCGCCTAAAAATTCCAAAGGGTCACCTGATTTGCGCGGGCACGTCCGCTACGCTGGGAGGGACCTCTGATACTGGCCCCTTGCGTGAATACGCCCGCCAGATTTTTGGCGTGCCGTTTGGTGAGGACTCGGTGGTCACGGAAAACCGGCAGTCAGTCGGCGTCTTTCTCGAAGATGCCACGGTGGACTTCATGTTTCTGTTCCGCCCCGAGCTGACCGTAACACTGGAGCCCGCACGTTACCCCACACCACAGGCTGCGGTGGAGGCATGGTTTGCACTCTTCTTCCCGGACGAGCCCAAGCCTGCGGATGTGTCCGACAAGGCTTGGCGAAAAGGACTGGGACAGCTTCTCAAGCGGCATCAGCTCTTCGTCAACCTGCTGAAGCTGCTGAAGGGCAGCGCGGTTGGTTACGCCGAGCTATCCGAAGCATTCGCACGCAACATGCCTGCTGCAAACACCGCACAGGTTCACTTGGTGCTGGATGCACTGCTGGTTCTCGTCGCCTGGGCGCTGCGCGATGCGAATCAACCGCTGGTGACTTTGCGGGTGCAGTTGTGGGTGCGCGAGCTGCGGCGCATGGTCGGTAAGCTGAGCGCGTCCTCCGAAGACGTGCTGTTGCGCAGCGAACGCGACCTTCCAGGCGATAGAGACGGCGTGTACCTGCCTTTGGTGCAGTGCAGCCAGTGCCGCACCACTGGCTGGCTATCGAGACTGGTACAGGGCAGCAGCAAGCTCTCAACCCAGCTGGATGAGATTTACAACACCTGGTTTGCTCGAAGGCCTGAGGCCGCCCGGCTGTATGCCGTGCAGAGCATCGGCCGCTCACATGTTGAAGGCATCATCCAGCAGGTGTGTGTTTCGTGCGGCAACGTCCAGCAGGGCGATGGTGCCTGCCTAGCTTGTGGACACCAGGAGCTGCTCGCCGTTTTCCGGGTCACCGCGCAACGAACCCAGGTGGTGGGTCAAGCCCAATACACGCGTCACGACAACACCTGCCCCGCCTGTGGCGAACAGAACGAGCTTTTGCTACTGGGCGCACGCAACGCAACCCTGGGCTCCCAGGTGGTTGAAAGCAGTTGGGCCAGTGTCTTCAACGACGACAAGAAGCTGATTGCATTTTCTGACTCGGTGCAAGACGCTGCGCACCGGGCGGGCTTCTTCGGTGCCCGTACTTACCTCAACAACGTGCGTACTGCCCTGGCGCATGTGATGGACGAGCTGGCAAAGCCGGCGCTTACTTGGACGGAATTCTTGACTCTGAGTGAAGGCCAGTTTGACAAGGATGGCTCTATCTTGCACATGAGTCCTGAGCGCTTGGTCTCTGAGTTTCTGGGTCCCAACATGGCGTGGCAACACGACTGGGCAGTTGAGTTGCAACAGCACCAGCGCTTAGGCACCAACAGCAAACTCCCGGGTAGAGTTAAGAAGCGCTTGCTCTGGCAGGCGGTCAGCGAGATGACGTACTTCAGCCAGCGAGGCCGCACGTTGGAACGGATTGGAAAGGCAACACTCTCAGTGCCCTGGGACAGGGTGGATGCGGTAGCTGTTGAGCTGATGCCCAAGCTGCGGGAGAACTTTGGGCTGAGAGATGTGGAACAAAAGACGGTGGCCCAATGGCTGTGGGGCGCCCTGACACATATGCGCCGCCGCGGTGGGGTAATGCATCCCGAGTTGACGGTGTACGCTGGCGATGGCAACGTGTACGGTTGGCTCAAGACGGGTGGGCGCAACGAGTGGACTCCCAAGATGGGTGACCGTTCGCCCAGACCGGTGTTCTTGACACTTGGCACCCAAAAAGACTTCGACAAGTTGACGGGTACCACGCGAGCAACTTGGTACGACCGCTGGGCCATGGCTGCGCTGGGTAGCCAAGCGTTGGTGGACAAGAAGTTGGCGGCGGAGTTGTACAGGGCTGCACTCGCGCTTTTGTTGGAAGACGGCGTGCTGTTGCTAACCCAGCACCACCAGGGAGATACCTACGCGCTGAACCCAGATGTTCTGGAGCTGGACACCGACGTTGCATTTGTGACGACCGCAGGTAACAAGCGCCGTCTGGCTGTGCCTCGGCGGGACGCCGAGCACATCTTGGGTATGCCCTGCTTGGATGCGGTGGAGTCCCACTACGAGGCACTCATTCCGACCGCGGCGGGCTGGTGGGCTCAAAGGTTCAGTCAGGGGGATTTGCGTCGCGTGATAACGGCGGAGCACACCGGGTTGCTGGAGCGTCCGGTGCGTGAAGCACTGGAAGGCCGATTCAAGGATAAGCACCCGAAACCTTGGTTTGAGAACCTGTTGTCAGCGACTCCGACGCTGGAAATGGGTGTCGATATTGGTGACCTGTCGTCTGTGCTGCTGTGCTCGGTGCCTCCCAACCAGGCCAGTTTTCTTCAACGCGTTGGTCGAGCTGGACGGCGCGATGGCAATGCCATGACGACCACGCTTGCAGATGGCAACAGCCCTCATGACTTGTATTTTTTTGCCGAGACCGAGGAGATGATTTCCGGCGAGGTATCTCCGCCGGGGGTGTTTTTGCAAGCAGCAGAAGTGCTTCGTCGCCAGCTGTTTGCCTTCTGCATGGATGACTGGGTGGCGAGCTTGCGCTCAACCACCGCGCTGCCCGACAAAACATCGCAGGCTCTCGATGCAATGGACCAGGCGAAGCAGGACCGGTTTCCTTACATTTTCTGTGACTACGTGCTGGCGCATGAAGAACGTCTGTTCCAAGGGTTCATGCAGCTTCTGGCCGAAGACGTGGACGATGTAGTGCGCGCTCGCCTCTGGGACTACATGCAGGGTCAAGGCCAGGTAGATGGTTTGCGCACAAGGCTGTTGAAGGCTTTGGAGGAGCTGCTTGAGGAGCGGCGCTCGTACAAGAAGCGCAAGGACGAACTGGACAAAGCGAAAGCTCGTGCGCAACAGCAGCCACAGGATGAATCTACCCGCGCAGTCATCGATAACCTCCTGCGCGAACGAGACAAGTTGCTGGAGCTCATCAAGGAAATCAACACACGTGATTTGCTCAATACCCTGACTGATGCAGGCCTCATACCCAACTACGCGTTCCCCGAAGCAGGTGTTGAGCTCAAGTCGGTGCTGTGGCGCAAGCGGGGCTCCGACGAGCCTGGCCAAGGAGCGTATGTCACGCTCACTACTCAGAAGTACGAGCGGCCAGCACACTCCGCACTGTCAGAGTTTGCACCAGAGAACCGCTTCTACGCCAACCAGCGTCGAGTTGAGGTGGACCAGATAAACATGAATCTGGCCAAGGCAGACGACTGGCGCTTCTGTCCTTCCTGCCACCATATGCAGAACCTGGCGATGGAAGCAGATGTGCACGCCGCCTGCCCGCGCTGCGGGGATGCGATGTGGTCAGACGCGGCGCAAAAACGGACTTTGCTGCGGTTTAAGCAGGCCATTGCGAACAGCAATGACGCTGATGTCCGCATCGACGACAGCGCAGAAGACAGGGAGCCCAAGTACTACGTCAGGCAACTGATGGCGGACTTCTTGCCGTCCAGTATTCGAGAAGCTTGGCAGCTGTCCACAGGGTCATTGCCGTTTGGCTTTGAATTCATTTCCAGGGTCACGTTCAGAGACGTGAACTTCGGTGAGCTGTCCAAGCCAGGCGAAGCATTCAAGGTGGCGGACAAAGAGTCTTCCCGGCCGGGCTTCAAATTGTGCAAGCATTGCGGCAAGGTGCAAAAGCCGCCTCGGCGCAACAGCGACCCTGCCGGTCAAACCCACAGTTTTGACTGCCCCAAACACGGCAGCGACGACCCGGCCAACTTGCTGGAATGCCTGTACCTGTACCGCGAGTTCGAATCTGAAGCGCTGCGCATCCTGGTGCCGTACACCAAGAATGGTGTGGACGAGCGCGTGGTGCAGTCTTTCATGGCGGCTGTGCAGCTGGGTCTGAAAAAGCGCTTTGGCGGCAAGGTGGACCACTTGCGCATGGTGCTACAAGACGAGCCCGGCAAAGACGGAGGGCCCCGAAAGCACTACGTGATGCTGTACGACTCAGTACCTGGAGGCACGGGCTATTTGCACCAACTATTGGCGCACGATGCCGGCACGCTGTCGGAGGTGCTCAAGCTAGCTTTGACGGCCTTGAGCACGTGTTCGTGTAATGAGGACCCTGAGAAAGACGGCTGTTACCGCTGCCTGTACCAATATCGCCTAGGACGAAACATGGGACAGGTTTCGCGCGACATGGCCAAGTCGGTTCTGACCGAACTGGTGGCCTCGCTTGACCAACTGGAACGCGTCGAAACCATCTCTGACATCTTCATCAACCCCAACTTCGATTCCGTTTTGGAGGCTCGATTTATCGAAAGTCTGAAACGACTCGGCGGGGTGGGTGGCATCCCGATGGTGAAGTTGGTGCAAGACATCGTGAATGGCAAGTCAGGGTATCTGCTAGAGGTGGGCAAGCAGCGCTACAGGGTGGAGCCGCAATGCGAGGTGTGGACAGACCACGGCGCGGCTTTTCCCAGCAAGCCCGACTTTGTGATTTGGCCTTGGTCCACCACGTCCAAGAGAAAACCCATCGCGGTCTTCTGTGATGGTTGGGCTTACCACAAGGACTCCCTGCGAGAAGATGCTCAGAAGCGAAGTGCCATCGTGGCTGGTGGACGGATGTGGGTTTGGTCAGTCACACACAATGACGTCATGTCGGCACTGGCGGGAAGCCTGGACTCGGACCTTGACTCGCCGTTGGTGGCAATGTCTCGGCACAGCGGCACCATCGCGCCCCCAGCTGTTCCGCGAGCCCAGGAGAAGGCCTTCACTCAGCACCAAGTTGCGCGTCTGCTGCAGTGGCTGGCTACTGGGGTAGATGAGCAAGGACAAGATGCTGGCCTTGAGCAGTTGCGACGCAATGCTTTGTGGTTGGGGTTCCTGATGATTCCTTCAACTCCTGAAGACAGCGCCGTCTGCGCCCACCAGATGGGTCAGTGGCTGCCCCGATTCCCCTATGCCATCCGCGAGCCGGGGAAAGGTTTTGCCCCATGCGCATCCAAACCCAACGGCGTCTGTAGTCAGACCGGGTGGTGGCCCCTCGTCATGGCCAAAGGTCAAATTCCCTTGGAGGGTTGGGCAGCCCCAGGTGTGGTGGTGCTTGACCCCTTGGCGTCCGAAAGCGAGTCTGAGGTGCACTTGGCGTGGCGCCGATGGCTACAAGTTTTCAATGCCGTTCAGTGCTTGCCGGGCATGCTATTGGTCACTGCCAACGGCCTGGATGCGCACGACTACGATGCCTTGGTGGTAGACACCTCAACACCAGCCTCGGCGCCTGCTCAACCCGCAGACCAAGCTGCATTGCACCATTTCTGGACTGAAGTACTTGGCCGGGTTCTGGGTGATTTGAAGCCAGGGCTGACAGTGCTGGCGCACGCTGGCGCTCCCACCCCAGAAGTCGGCTTGGAACTGGCCGACGAGAAGGGCTGTGTATTGGCTGATGCCGAAATGGCCTGGACGCACGCCAAAGTGGCCGTGCTCCGCCCCGACCAAGAAGACATGACACGAACTTGGCAAGAAGCCGGCTGGAAGGTGGTGCTGCTTGATGAGTCACACACTCTGGTGTCAGGTCAACCTTGGCCGCTGGCTACAGCTCCCCTGCTGGGGCTTGAACTGAAGAACGAGGAGTGATTTCGTGAGTCTCAAACCCAAGGTCGCCCTTTCGCAGGACTTTCTGCTCCAACTGGCCAAGCTGCCAGTCAACATTCACACAAAAGTGATGAAGTGGGCCATCTTGTTCCAGACGGACCCCAAGAGCACAAGCATCAACTACGAAAACATCAATGGTGCACGTGACCCGAACTTGAAGTCGGTTCGACTCGACAAGGATTGGCGCGGCATAGTGTTCAAGCCGAATACTGGCGATGTCTACGTCTTGCTTTACGTCGACCATCACGATGACGCGTACCGCTGGGCCGAGAACCGCAAGCTGACCATCAACCCCGTCACTGGGGCGATGCAGATGGTGATGGTCGAGAGCGTGGTGCAGCAGGTTGCAGTGCCCGCCACAGATACCGAGTCCCAATCAACGCCGACCACGACACAACCTTTGTTCGCTTCCCTGGGCGACCGCGAGCTGATGAGTCTCGGAGTGCCTGAAGAGGCGCTTGCATCTGTGCGCGCGATTGCTACAGATGACCAGTTGGACGCTTTGCAGGAATCGCTCCCTCTAGAGGCCTACGAAGGCCTCTTCCTGGTTGCTGCTGGAGACACAGTCAGCCAGGTACTTAACTCACGGGAAACGCGAGTTGACAAGACCATCGACACTTCCGACTTTGCAGCAGCACTGGCTACGCCAGAGTCGCAGTCGCGCTTTGTGGTGGTTACCGATGATGAGACCATGTTGGCCATCATGAACGCGCCCCTGGAGCAGTGGCGGGTGTTTCTGCACCCCACGCAGCACAAGCTGGCCTCTGGAGACCGCAGCGGTCCGGTTCGTGTGCTGGGTGGCGCTGGGACGGGCAAAACTGTGTTGGCGATGCACCGCGCTAAATGGCTGGCGGAGAACCGCACGGGAGTCGGTAAGAAAGTCCTCTTCACCACGTTCACAAAGAACCTGGCCGCCGACATCGAACAGAACCTGCGAACGCTGTGCAGTGGCGACACGATGTCGAAGTTGGAAGTGCGTAACTTGGACGCTTGGGTCAACGCGTTCATGCGCGGTCGCAAGCTGGAGCACCGCATCGTCTACGACCGCAAGCAAGATGCAGCGCTGCAGGCTTGGCAGGCAGCGCTAGCAGCCAAGGACTCGAAACAGGATTTACCCGACAACTTCTACGAACAAGAGCTCGAGCAGGTGGTCCTAGCTCAGGGCATCACTACTCTTGACCAATATCGCACCGTCCGCCGCACTGGCCGGGGAGTGGTTCTCAGTCGGGCCAAGCGAGATGCCGTATGGCCAGTTTTTGAGGAATACCGCGGACAGCTGGCGTCCCGCAAGCTCAAGGAGGTTGACGACGCTTACCGCGAGGTGGCAGACCTGCTGAGCGCTTTGCCTGAAACAAGCGCTCAGTACAGTGCCGTTGTTGTGGATGAGACACAGGACTTTGGACCGCAAGCACTGCGCCTGCTGCGAGCCCTGATTCCGCACAACCCAAACGACCTGTTCTTTGTGGGTGATGGACACCAGCGTATATACAGCCGCAACAAAGCAGCGATGAGCAAGTGTGGCATTGACATCCGAGGGCGCTCCAAGAAGCTCTACCTCAACTACCGCACGACGGACGAAATTCGGCGTCAGGCTGTGGCTTTGCTTGAAGGCGTCGAAGTGGATGACTTGGACGACGGCCATGACGAGACCAAACGCTACAGGTCGGTCTCTCATGGGCCTGTGCCGTTGGTGATGGACGTTAAAGGCCTGGAAGAAGCGGGGCAGCAAACGTTGCAGTTTGTTGAAGAGTGGTCCCGCTCACAATCAGTGGGACACCACCTCACGTTTTGCGTCATCGCCTCCAGCGAAAAGAATCGGGAGGCGCTATCGAGCATCCTTCAAGCCGCTGGAATCCGGTGCGTGACCGTCTCAGCTCAAAACAACCATACCGATGCACGCGAGGTAGTTCACTTTTCGACCATGCACCGTGCCAAGGGTCTTGAGTTCGACTGCGTGGTGGTGGTGACGCCCAGCAGTTTCTTGGGCATCCCTGCAGAAACTGCGATGCAAAGAAAACTGCTGTACGTTGCACTGACCAGAGCGAAGCGAGGCGCTGCACTCTTTAAGGTGGTTTGAGTTTTCGCCTCCGCCAGCTATCCGGTTGAGAGCCTGACTTTGCCGTGCAATGGGCATCTACTGAACTCCTCTACACAACTCTTGCGTTCGACTAGAGGCTGTTAATGAGGCGAGGAAAATTGAGGTGATGCGTGTCATCTGCTCTCCGGTTGTTTGCTGCAGGGCGCCGCCCAGAACACTCCTTCTGTATATGGAGCTCTGGAGCGGGCAAGCCACCCCCATAGCACCAGCATAGACGCCGGGGTCGTGACTAGCCCAGCATGGGAGCCCGTTACCGAGCTCCTGCGGGCGCAAACAACGCGTACGTGCGCGGCTGCACGCTCAGACTTTCTAGGATTTCGCACTCCTACCACTTCGCCCTCTGAACGACACCCAGGCTGTTGCTTAAAGTTCCCGCTAGCAACTTTGACGCTGGTCGCGGGGTATTGAGCCCTCTCCCCCAGCTATATGTCTATGACCTGCTTTTAGCCTCTCCCATCCTTGGCGCGCAGCATCCATGGTCACATCACCGATGCAAGCGTGAAGACACCTCAACACCGACATGTTGAGGCGGCGCCAGCATGGTCTAAAGCGAATACTCCAAGCAATGAAAAGGCGGTGCCTATAGGTTGGGCGAAGCAAATCGCCCCGCTACTCTCAAGCGAGTTTCATACCTGCATTTGAGTTGTCCACCAGATACGTAGACAACCTCATCAGGCCATGAAAATTCGTTCTGAATCAACAGTATCTGCAAAGTGCAGGTATTTCGTTCCGTCATCTTTACTTGCGTCGCAGGTGGCGAAGGGAGGCAAAGGGGCAAGCAAAAAGCCCAAGAAATTGAAACCTCTAACCTACTCCCATCTGCTTGAAGAGCAGGAACGCGCCGTGCAGTGCGGCATGCTCAACAAACAGACTGCAGCCAACCGCGCAACGGCACTGCGCCTCTTTTTGCGAGTGCATCATTTCCTGCCTGAAGACGTCATAGGCGCCGAGCTCCGCGCAACATTCCCCTTAGCGGAAGCGCAGTTTGGGCTAGCCATGCAGAGCGAGGGGCGTACCAGCCGCAGCATCTCGAATCTCCGCGCTGCCCTAAAACCCTGGCGCCTCGCGGCAGCAGAAGAGGACAAAAGGCGAGCACTTGAAGAAGTCGGCATGGCTCCCTTCGGGCGGCAGATTCGAGAGCTCATTGACGGCATGCCCATCCGACTCTTCGCGCGCAAAGTGGGCCTTCGCCCGCATCTTCTGTACTGTTGGGTCAAAGGGGTCCAACCAGCGCCTAGTAGCGTTCCGGACATTCGGAGAATCGAAGCATATTTCGGTATGGAGCGCGATGTGTTGGTCACCATGGCAGGCATCCGCGAGCACGGCTACATCCGTCCCACGGTTGGAACGCCGCCACCCAACGCCTACAGGCAACGCCTGGCGGTAGTACGCAAGCTGCGGTACGTGCTGAAAGTCCCCGAGAACTCCCCACTGCGCAACGAGTGGCGAGAGCTCATCCGCTACAAGACAGCTCCAGTGCCGGCTTTGAAGCGTCAGACCCGCGGGACGTGGACCTTTTCTCCTCATCAACGTGTGGAGCGAGACGTCGCTTGGTACTCCTTCCTGGACGAGAAGGAGGTTCCCAGCGCTGGCCTTTGTTGGGGTGTGGTGGCGAGCTATCTCGGGTGGATGCGTCTGAGCACAGAGGATGGTGGCCTCGGTATGGACGAGGGTTCTGTGCAGACGCTGGGCTGGCTCGCGGTGAGCGAGCATTTGGAGGCGTACCTCGACTGGCGGGTTCGCCGAACCGATGGGAAGATGACCCAAGGCATCTTGTACATCATCATCATGATGCACTGGATGACCAGGCCAGGCGACGGTTACCTGTTTCAAAAGCCTCAGTTTCAGAACTCTCTGCCAGAGCGCTATCGCGGCGACGATTGGAAGCAAGTTTGCCAGTCGCACTATGAGTTCTGTCTGCGGCTCTATGATTTCTGGAAGCCGAAAGCGCAAATTGGTCGCAGCTCGTTTGATGCAGTTCGCACGACCATTGACAGCGACGAACCGATGCAGGAAATCGCGGACATGGTGCAACGCATGAAAGCGGACAGGCCGATAGGTGACCCCCTCCGGGAAGCTGTCTGGGCGCGCGACGTGTTCCTCATCAAGCTACTTGCTTCGAATCCGCTCCGGATGCGAAACATCATCACGCTCACTTGGAACGAAGAGAACGTCAACGGTCATCGACCGAACGACCGAGCCGCCATTTACCGACGCGTGGACGGCGCTTGGTGGTTGTCAGTGCCAAAACACCTTTTCAAGAACCGCGGGACCAGCATCAGCGACTACGACTCACCGATTCAGGCCACCGTCTGGCCAGACCTTGAACGCTACCTGTTGAAATACCGTACTCAACTGCTGCATTGGCCAACCGACCTTGTCTTCCTAACCGTTATCCGCCCACATAAAACAGAGCTCACAGTTCACGGTCGAGTCAGAAAGCAGGTTGCCGAAACTGAGCACCTTCCTTACCGGAACATGGGCAATCACGTGGCGAAATTGACCGAACGCTACCTCCGCAACTCAGGCGGCTCCCGGATGCATGCTTTTCGAAATGTCGTGGCCACCTCTATCTTGAAAGCCAATGGGGGCGACATCAAGACTGCCGCGCTGGTTTTGCACGACAAGCAGACGACTGTCGAAAAGCACTATGCATGGCTTCAGAGCGGCGACGGAAATCGGCGCATGGGCGAACTTCTTCAGTCGAGTTTTGACCGAATGTAAGCCCGAACCCTCCGGAAGACGCGTGAACCGGTCCTTGGACTCGGGCCGTTCACGCGTCTCCATCGGCTTCACTTGGCCACTACAGAATGGAAAAAGTGGCAATTTTCCTGAGTGATGTCGTGAGTTCCTTGGCCGAACCGCGCCCCATCCCGCACACGCCCAGCTGCCTTGCAGAGAGTGACTATAGAACGCTCTCAAATCTAAACAACGGGGTCTCAACGCGCATGCCTACACGTGTCTTCACTCACAAGGAAACACCATGGCATCTACCTCGCATTCATCCGCACCAGCGGCGGCGGCCCCGTCCATCGACCCCAAACAACTGCTCGACAAGGCACACCTCGCAACCTCGATGGGGGTCTCTGTCCGACTGGTAGATGAGCTTGTCAGCAGTGGCAGGCTTCCTAAGGGTGTACGCGTCGGGAGGCGGTTGTATTGGACTTCTCAAGTTGTCGATGCATGGAGGCAACGCACCTTTTCGCATCAGCTCCATTGGCGTCCATAGCTCCTGGCAACACGGGCACGTCGACACCTGCGCACTGAGGCTCGAGCGTGGGCGGCTGCGGAGTGGGTGTCCGGTGCAGACGGCCCATTATGGAAATTATGTTGAACCCTATAACTTTGAGAGGGAGTACAACTTTCCCCACCGCAGGCCCTGTGCGCAGAACGTGAGGAGGCGATTACCCACATCGTCTTGGCGCTGTGAAACGCAAGTGCTAATGGGGAACGCCCCTAGTGGGCAGTCAGACTTGCCGACCTTGCTCGGGCAGATTCTCAAGTGCATTTGGCTCCGTCATATGCGCACTTCGACGGCAATCCTGACCAACCGCGCGACAACCCAAAAAGGCATCGGAACCAGATAGTTCATCGGCGTCACGGACCAGCTGTTCTGCCAGTGTAGAAAACAAAACCGATAGTAAAAACGTGTTCGGAAGAAGGCCGATGCATAGACCGGCAGGAGCGGCTATGTTGGTGTCCAAATGACTTAGGACCTCACCATGCATCTCAGAAAACTCAGCGCCAACGAGCGTATCCATGGCCACTGGACCATGGCCTCTCCCCACAGGAGCGGCCCAAAGCCCGATGGCTGTCAGCTGCACAAGGTTCGGCATTCTCAAGAGTCAACGTGAGCCGTCTCATTTTCGTTGACTTCGACGGGGTATTGCACCCGCTCGAGGATGCGCACCATCCGGAAGGGCGGTTTCGTTGGCTTCCCATCCTGTCGGACCTGCTGGCTCCCTGGGCCGACGTAAGAGTAGTGGTCCATTCGTCTTGGCGGTATGAATATTCAGACGAAGAATTGAAGGCCCTGCTGGGTCCCTTGAGCTCCCGCTTCGCCGGGTCTGTGCCCCGTCTGCCCCGAGAGCAGGCGATTGAATACGTTCTGCAGGCGAACAAGCTCCTTGTTACTTCACACCTCGTGCTTGACGACGATGCGCGCGAGTTCACACAGGGAAGGCTCAACTTGGTCACCTGCGATTCGCTCGAGGGACTTACGCAGAGACGTGTCCTTGACCGTGTTCTTCGATGGCTCGAGGAGACCGCGCCGGGACCCAAGCTCACCGTCCACGCGCAACGCCGCACGAAAGGCTACGGCAGAAAAATCCTCTATTTGGATTTCGATGGGGTTCTACATCACGAAGACGTGCGGTGGCATCCGAAACGAGGAGCGTTCCTGCACGAACCCGGGCACTCCCTCTTTGAGCATGCAGCGCTACTCGACGAAGTACTCGAACCTTTCCACGACCTGGATATCGTCTTGAGCACGAGCTGGGTGCGGAAATACTCCTGCCACCACAGTGCGCAGCGGCTGCCGCAAGGTCTGCGACGTCGGGTAATTGGCGCCACTTTTCACAGCTCGATGGACCGAACGGAGTTCGCCCTGCTTTTACGTGGCCAACAAGTCTATGCAGACGTAGTTCGAAGGAGGCCCGCTGAATGGTGCGCACTCGACGACGTCGACGAGGGCTGGCCTGACAGCCTGCGCGAACGCCTCGTGCTGACTGACCCGGTGCTCGGGATTGCGAGTCCTGCAGCGATGCAAGGTCTCCAGGCGAATTTGGACCGCATGTATCCCACCGACCGCGGGTAGCAAGACATCAAACGCAAGGAGCAGCTGTGACCTACAACACCAAGACCATCCAGGGCATCGTGATTGCGCAGAGCGTTCAGGTGCACCACGTACTTGTCATGGACGAAATAGGACAACCGTACGCTCTCACGAAGAATCGATTCACAGGTGACTGGTCTGCTTTGCGGCGTGGCGACGTAGTTGAACTCACCGTCACTTGCGAGTCGCTGCCGCAAACACTGAGCGCTGGTCTCTATGCCAAGCGAGGGACAGAGGAAATGAAGACGTCCCCGTTCGACTTTCTAATTGGTACGGTGCCTGGTAGAGCTTCAGGCACTCCCTACGTTCTGGTCGAGTGCCACGGTGCCATTCAGTACGCTGTGAACCGCAAGGTTTTCGCCGGTGAATGGGACGCATTGACGAGAGGTGACTCTGTCGCTCTTGCGGTGACGGCTGGCGATTGTGCTCGGGTCCTGAGCGCATGGCTTGAAGTTTCGCCCAGCAAGCCTGCTAGGGACTGCAAATCCTAAGCTCATGACACTCCACCGCTCTCCATTTGCGTGTCGCAAGACAGCACTCATTCATGGAGGACAGAAGAGCGCCCGGTATGCCATGAGCACTGAGCTTTGGTCCAGTATCTGTTGAGCACGGGGAGGCAACAGTGCAAACGCCTGACTGGATTTGCAACGATGGCACTGCCATCTGCTTGAGTTCGATGAGTAACTCGCATGTCCTGAGTGCATGGACTTATCTGTGCAGTGGCACAGGTCCACATGGCCCAATGCTTCGAGAAGGGTGTTCGGGCTTCAAAAACATGGAGTGGATTCTTCTGTTTGAAACTGAGTTGCTTATGCGTTCACGACGCATGGGAGGTGGTGTCAGATGACCTGTGACCACACGTCGAGTCCGCGTCCTACCGCGACATCGCGCACAGCGAGGCGGCATCGATGAACAAACCACAAACGAAACAGAAGGTCTTGGTTGTGTGGCCTGAATCATCAGACGAACTGCTGCGCTCGCTGCAGAGCTACGCGCGCCTTCGGTCTGCATATTCACAGACCAAATTCGAACTTGTTCTTTTCTGCCACATGGTGGAGTGGTGCGAAGTTGAGGCAGTTCTCAATTCAGAGCGGAGTATCGCTGCCGCCGAAGACCTTTTGAATCGGTACCTCGATGCTTTTGACTGAACAAGAGCCTCGTATCTCGGATTGGCCTTGAGTCGGTTCCAGCGAGAACACACCCGCAGGTTACCTGCTGCGCACGACGCGAGATTGGTAAAGGGTATGGCCGCGCTGCGGCGCCAACCATGATTACTCACTATGCGCCCAAAATCTGAAACTACGACACCCGCAGACTTTCCCAGGGACTATGGACTTGGAGCGGTTGCTGGCGTTCAGCCAAAACTGGTCGTCCGAAAGCTCGGGGATGCGTACAAGCGAGAGGCGCGGACTGACTCCTCAACAGTCCTCCTCTACCGCAGCAAGTAGGCACGTCCAATGTGCCCAACCGCATTGCGCACTTCTACAGACGGAAGCGTCCTGCACGGATTTGCAAGTGAGTGTGCCTAGTTTGTGTTTTTGATGTCTTTTCATGGCTAGACAGCACAAACCCTGTCAACGACCATTACGGCTATGGAATATCAAAAAGCCCCAGCTGGTCGCCCCCCTTCACCCGTCGACGGGAGTCGTCTGAAGTCTCTTCGCAAAGTCGCAGGACTCACGCAAAAGGATTTGGCTCATGCTGTCTACAAACTGGCTGGTAAACCAGTTCCAGATGACGCCACGCTCAAGTCTGCCGCGCAACGCTGGGAGGCAAACAACGCCGTGGATGCCAAGTTGTTACCGTCCTTGGCGACAGTGCTGAGAACAACCGTCGGGGTTTTGCAAGGTGAATCCCCAGAACCAGCACCAAGCATCTCTGAACAACTCAAGGCTTGCATTCACCAGCAAATGTTGCGAGGCGCACCCACGGAACTCAGTGCGGCACTGGCACGGTTCAGCGACGAGGACTCCCCAGAGGGGGCACTGGCTGACTCTTTGGCCTCACGGCTTGAGGCCGCACAGCTCACAAACGCCGGAGACGAGTTCAAGTACCTCAGTCTTTTGACGGGCCTGAGCCCCTCTGAACTTCGCAGACCCGTAAGCGAAAAAGGACACTGGGTTTTCATCTCATCTGGAATCCCCGGTATGGAACGCCACGAAATCCTTTGTGGCGTCAACATCGTCAAATACGAGGTCTATTTGGAGATGGCGCAGTATCTACAAAACTGTCATGAAAGCGATGCGCTGGTGCGCTTCGTGGAGGAGGACCACTGGTTCCGGATATCACTGGAGCGGCCACATCACCGCGGCGGCAGCAGGCATCTACAGTTCTCACGATGCCAGGCAGACGAAAAGGGGCTCCAGTGGTGCTCGGCCACATGGCTGGACCGACTCGTCATCGAATGGTTGATTGAAGACGCACGTACTCAAGCAAATTTTGTTGTGGGATTTGATGGAGCAATTGAGCCGAAAGCGATGCGCAATCTTCAGCTTGTGGTCATGCGTCCAGATGATGCTTCATCAAGCCGCCCGACCGCTGACTCGCCCAGTGCAGATGACGCGGCCAAAGGACCACACGAAGTTCCCGTGTTCGTGAAGTCACTAGAGCTCGACGATTTTCTAAGCGACCGGCTGGAGGCCTTCTCCCGTGAAGGAAACGGCCATTACGTCGCGTTGAATTGGCTAACCGCTGACGTCTGGCCTCACCTCTTTCCTCATCTTGCGCCTTGGCCATTGGAGTACTGGCAGTGGAAGGCCTGCGCGGGCTCCATTCGCCTGGATTTGAACCTCCCTCCAGCACTGTTGCGCCAAGCCATCCGGAACGGGTTCACACCCCGTTTTGGTCCAGCTCTTTCCATGGAACTCCATGAAAAGCTTCCGGACGGCAGCTTGAAAAGGGCACCTTGGAGTGCGAGGAGCATCGAGACGGCTCAGGCACGTCTTGAGGGGATGAAGTCGCAGTTCCAAGACCAGTACGAACAGTACCTAGCAGCCAGTCGACTGGCGAGCTGAACCCCTATTTTTCATACGAGCGGCATCGGGTATTGGTCCCGGGGTCTGGTGTTGCTCGCTCTTTTTTCCCGGGACCAGGAGCAGCAGATGAAGAACATGACCGTTGAGAACGGACCCAGCAAGACCGGCAATCCCTCGGGTGGTGGTCGCGGAAACAACCCGCCGCGCAAGTAAGTGACATGGAGCCCCGATGGTTGACCACCGGGGCTCCATCAGAAGGCATGAATCTTTGAAGGGGACGGGCGGCTTTGGTCATTGACCGATGCCACCACTCACCTGCAAGCGAATCTCCCTCTCCGCTCCGCGAATCACCCCATGCTTGTTCTTCCGCGCTGACCACACCTTTTGGAATCGAGGAGCCATCAAGCCGAGCGCTTCAATGGTCGATTTTGGGGGTCAACCCTCTGGAAATCGCATCTTGTAGAGGAAAACCTCTGCTACTAAAGTGACGACATTCCTCACCACTCAACAACATCATGAAAAAGCAGGCCATCAGTTTTCGAGTACCCCCCTCGCTTTGGGAAAAGTTCAAGGCTCAGACGGACGCACTCTTCTTGTCACGTGCGCCTTTTCTTGACTACATGGTCAAGAGGGAGCTGGTTCACCTGAGTGATGAGCTTGGCGAGCGTCGACTTTCACTGCGTGCAAAGCGACACATCGCAGGAGAGCTCAAGCGAACGGGGCCTGTATCAATCAACATCGAGGTGGCGGCAGAGACCGCCGCGGCTCTCCGCACGGCAGTGAAAAAGCACAACTTGGTTCGTGATGCCTTCATGAGCCGGTTGATTCTTTTTCTCCGAAGCACAGACGCGCTTCTCGACCACTTGGACATCCCGCACTACGCAAACGACCGCGGCTTGAAGACATTCCTTGAGGAGATGCCAGCGAGCCCGCTGAAGGCCATGGAAGCCGTACGCGATGACCCATTGTTTTACGTCCGAAGTCACCTCATGGAGACGCGCGATACGGGCACCTATGGAGTAGAGCTTCGGCCAGAGCTCGACTGGGCCGCGTGCTACCTCGACGACGAACGCGTTCCCGGTACCAGTCGGCATCGCCGCAAAGAAAAGCTCTGGGCGGACTTTTTAGAGCTGGACGCGCCAGCGAAAGCGTCCAAGACCAAGACCATGACCATGACCACCAACCGCACAAGGGGAGCTTGATGACCACGTCGCGCGTATTTCCACTTCACACCTCAAATCGGCCCAGAGCGGATGAAGCCTGGCTGCTTCTGGGTGGCCGAATCGAACCAATTCGCCGCACTAGCGAGCTACGCTACCTCCACACCCACTTCGAACGCCCTCTGCGAACCAACGGCAAGAGAAACGACCCTCCTGCGAAACTGCTCAGTCGAATCAACCAACTGCAAAAGCTGAAGGCGGCCAACGACTCAAGGTGGTGACGGGCGGGATGGTGCAAACAAGTTGCAGCACCCCTCCAGCTACCAGCGTGGCCGAGAACATTCATGTTTTGTCATCGGAAATGAAATAATTCATTTCCGATGATGTAACAAGACAACTCGTCCCAGCCAACTGCCGGCAAACACGAAACGGTTGCAGGCCATCATTGCTTGTCATCAATGGATGGGGGTCGACATGATTTTTCCGACGGCATGGCTTAGAGATGTGGTGGCGCGAGTCGGTTCCTGCAGGTCTTCGCAGCCAACCCTGCAAAGGGGTTAGCCGAATCTGCCTCCGATAACTGCTGCATTTAGAGATTTTTGGACCTTGACGATTGGCCCGGGCGACATGCACCCAGACTTTGCTGCTTACCTCGACTCGCTCGCCCCGTCTTTTGAGCGCCTGATGGCTTCTGAGCCGTTTCGCTTTGCAGACATGCCGCATGTGCGGCTTCCGAATGCAGGGGTCTACGTCTTCTCGGAGGGCGACACGCACATGTACGTTGGGCGAAGCAACTCCATTCGAAGGAGGCTTCAGAACCATTGCCGGCCCGGCTCCAAGGAAAATCAAGCCGCATTCGCTTTTTTACTTGCGCGCCGAGAGACAGGTCTTCTCAAGGCTTCCTACCGACCGGATGGCTCACGCAGGCACTTGATGACACAGGAGACGTTTCGGGCTGTGTTTGATGCTCAAAAGGCAAGGCTCAGAGCGATGGACATCCGCGTGGTCGAAGAGACCAATCCAAATCGACAGGCGCTGCTTGAAATGTACGTCTCGATTGCGCTGAAGACGCTCCACAACGACTTCGACAATCATTGACCGAGCAGCTTCTTTGATGCTCACAGCAAGCTCACTGCCTACGTACATCGAGCGAGAGAACATGGTTCGAAATCGGCAGTTCGAAATGCAGAACTGCTTCTGAGCTTCAAGCCACGGGCCTCCCGAATGAGCCTGAGTAGTAGTCCATCTTGATGCCAGAAGCGAGACGCTGCATTCTTTGCATCATTGGGGGAGCGTCATCCGACCACAGCTCTGCCGTCGCAAGCCACTGCCTGGTTGACTCTGGCAAAGGTCCGACGAATGTGCTCAGTTCCCTCTGAAGGCTCTCCACATATTCCTTGAGCTCTGCGTGCTGTTGCTGTGCCTGAATCTCAGCGATTAGCTTGCTGCGAAAGTCGAGCAGGTCCTTTTCTCTTCGCTCACGCTCTGCACGACGTTCTGCTTCCTCACGCCATTTCCGGTCCCGCTCTTCAGTTTCAATTTTTATCTGCTTGAGCGCCTCGGCCGCGAACACCAGCCCCTCCATGAAATCAACAAGCACGTCTGCCAAACGTTGCCGTTTTCCATCCGACCATTTTTTTCTGCCCTCGAAGTACCCAGTGAGTTCAAGCGTGAACTTTCCGGTGAAGTGGTAGACCAGAGGCGGTCGCTCCCAGGATGCGTATTGCTTGCCAGGCACAGGTTCCTGAGAGGTGGTGAATTGCTCGGAAAGGCGGAGGGAAACTGCTTGTCCGTCGTGCACGAACTCCAGAGCTTTCTCGCCCGGCACAAGGGTCAGCGCGTAGCCGGGTGCGGCCTTCTCGATGGCGTCTAGCAACTGACATGCTTCTTCAATGGCTCCCCTGGAGACCTGACAGTCGAACAGGTCCTTCTTGTGGAGATGGACGAGTTCGTACGTTGGTTTGCCGCTCAACAGCTGTTGCTTGGTGGCCTTTGCAAACGGAGCGAGCTGGTGCGAGGGTGAAGGCGCTTCAAGGAAAATTTTTTGTGGCTCGGCTGAGGCTGGCCTTTTTCGGTTCGGTGGCACCGGAAGGCGATGCCGGGGCGCGTCAATAACCACGGCTGTAACTGTGCTGGGGGGCAGCGCGGGTTTTGTGACCGTCTTGCCGTGCTGCAGCTTCACCCAGTGGCCGCGCGGAGGTAGCGGGATGTCATTTGCCCGACAGGCTTTGGACAGCCCGACGTCGGAAATGTCGAACTCCTTTGCAAGGGCGACAACCGGCAGCTCCCAAACCCGACGGTACAGCTCTTCGCGTGAAATCTCCATTTCAACCACCTCCTTCTCGACATGGGACGAATCGACTGACTGCGCTGTGAGTCTGTCGCCAAGCGTGGCACTCGACAAGGCCCCTGCAACGCTCGCACTTGCGGAGGCTCCAAGGGAGCTGGACGGAAAAAGTACGGGGCGGTTCGCTTTAGATTCCACAAACCGATGAGCCTTGATGACGCTGGATTTTTCTTCTCCTTTTTCTTGAACCCGTCTCAGGTTATGGGTTCGACACGCCGGTAAGTCGTTATGGCGCAAGGGCTCGTCCTCTCGCCTTATGACTCCACCTACATTCTGTTGAATGCGCGTCGGCCCTTGACATCCAGCAGCAACTCAAAAGAAAAAACCGCAGCAGCTCGCGCTGCGCGGTCTTCAATCATCACCTGCGGCAAGGAAAATCAGAGAGAGTTGCCAAGCAACTCCTGCCCCGTGCGCGGCACGTCACGGCACATAAAAAATGTCGGTCCACCCCAGGACGGCTTTCTACAGTTCACGCTTGCCCTCTCCCCACAACAGCGCCCTGAAATCCTCGACAGGCGCCGCGAGCGAAACCGACATGGGTGCGTTCTTCGCCAGTCCACCGACCTCAACGTACGCGGGGTTCAACGCAAGCGACAAAGCTTGGTGAAACTCGGCGATATGCGCATGTTTCGCACGGTTGCTGACTTCGGGTGCGGGCTCCAGCTTCAAGACATCGAACAAATGCTCACACCGGTGCACCACTGCGCCAGAGCCATCCGGCAACACAAACGCCACGCGGGGTCTGACCACAGCGGCCTGGCTGGCAAATCGTCTCTGCAGCTCCGTTCGCTGCGGCACGAGGAACCGATGCTGCCAACCCTCTGTGTGCAGCACACAGAGAAGAAAACCGCTGAACCCGACCTGGACATGCTCCAGTCGCGGATTCTTCAAGGTTCTGAAGTCGCGGCGAAGCGCTTGACCCGGGGGCGCCTGCGCGACAAGGACCCATTCCCGCTGACCCACCCGTGCCTTACCCAAGTGGACTTTCGCCCAAACACCGGCGTTCTCAACGATGTGCGCGCGAGTCAGGCGCCCATCTTCGATTGCTTTGCGCGTGAGAATTCTCAATACATGTTCTTGTATCTGCGTCATATTTTGTCCTTGTTGACCGTCTCAAACTGGACGGTTCGCTTCGTGTAGCGACAAGAACAAAACGCCCCGCAGTGAAGCCTTGGGCCATGAGCGGTCTCAGAGCAAAAGCGTTGTCAAAAAAGGCATGAGGCTGCGAAGGGGGTGGCTTCCGCTTGCCCTTCACCGACTCCCCGACACAGTCAGGCGGACACAACGGCAGATGGCGGTCCCCGGTGACGCCGTCCGTCAGTGTGGCGCGCCGTTGGTTCTCCTGTTGGTCACGCCAGCAAGGGCCGCTGAACATCGCTTGATATCCTGCGTCGTGTCGCATTTTTTGGGCTGCAGTTTATGAACCGAACCAAATATCACCTCTCCCCTCACGCTTTGGAAGAGAGTATCCCGCTGCGGTTTGGTCGCGTAATTTCTGGTCCAAAGTTGTATCTTGAGAATGACGAACTCGACGAAGAGGCAACACTTTCGCAACGTTACAGCGACCGCGAAAACGGCCGGGAACACCGCACCGGTGTTATCTGGACAGAGAAGCTGGGTGGGGAGTGCCTTGGCAAAGGCCGCCTTGTGATTGCACCCAAGCGCTCAGATTCAATGGACCCTGTGGTGGTCACCCTGCTTTCTATGGACGCAGCGGCTCAGCGGACATCGCAGAACCTTTCAAATTTCTTGAGCAATGAGCGCAAGAAAGCCGAGCGCGACTGGTTGACGCCAGAGTACATCGCCACTGAACTTCACCCGCTGGTGGCTCGTGGAGTCCTGTCCGACCAGACGCACTTGGCTGACCATATTGCAAAGCGGGAACGCGAGCCACTGCAGCAGGAGGCAGCAAGGCTCGCCAAGGAGAATGCTCGCATCTATTCAGTTGCCGAGGAGGCCATCACTGAAGTGACGAAACTGGAGGAGCGAGTTGTCGAGGTCAATGCAAGAGCCCTTCGAGCAGAGGAGAACGAGCGCAGCGCGTTGCAAAAGCTGGCCACGGCCTTCAAGGCCCAACAGGCTGTCCAGGTCAAGGACGCCGACTCGTTCGCAACGATGCCGCCGCCGGCCAAGGAAATCACCGAACCTTGGAACTCCAAGACCGGCTCGTCCTACACGAACTACGGGCTCGAAGCCGCAATAGTGAGCGTTTCACGGCACGAGCACAAAACGAAGCTCACCTACATTGACCAGAGCGGCAAGTCGAAGACCATAGAAGACTTCGGGTATCAAGGCTTTGTTGAGCCAGTCTTCAACTATCTCCTCGCCCGAGTTGGACAACGTGCAGTGTTCCTCGTTACTCAGCTGGCCGGCAGGCCACTGCGTCTCGCTGCGGACACCATGATGCTGCCGCAGTATCGGGCCCTCTGGGACTGAGCACTGCCCTTTTTCTAACGCTCCGCTTCTGGGCGGCTGACACTCCAGCTTTGTGGGTAGTCAGCGTAGTGCGTGCTGTATGCTCAAGCGTGCAGGTATCCATCCCAACTTAGCTTTTTGGCAATGCACTCGGGTGTTGATGTTTCGTCCACTCGGTCCAGGTGTATTGCAAGTGCGAGCTTGCTTTCAGCAATGTCGACAGAGTCGCTTCGCGACGGGCTCCGCCCATTTCCTGGATTAGAAGCTTCGCTTCGTAAGACTGATTGGGTACCTGCACTTTTTTGGGCTTGAGATGACGTACAGAATTGCGCGTATCCCGAAGGGCCGCGGCGCTTTCCGAGAAATATGCGTCCCGACTCCCGAATTCAAGATGCGGCTGCGCAAGCACCTTCCTGTCCTTGAGGAAATTCTTGCGACTCATGACAAGTCGGGCGCGAACTACGCCTTCGAGCGGGGAAAGAATTGTGCACTCAATGCACTTCAGCATGTTGGTTACCAACACACGCTCTCTTTCGATTTGCTGGACTTCTTCGGCTCTGTCCGCATGGACCATGTTGCGCATGCAATCCCGGAGTGGGTAGTTAAAGAGTGCTTTGTTGAGGGCGCCCCGAAACAAGGTCTCCCCACAAGTCCTCTCATCGCAACCATCGCGTTTCTTCGTTGTGATGCGCTGATTCTCGAGTACCTGCGCAAGCTAAAGATTGATGCCGTTTACACGAGGTATGCGGACGACCTTGTCTTTAGTTTTGACAACTTGAAGCAGGCAGGAAAGATTTCGACTGTGGTTCGCCAGGTTGTTGAACAAGCTGGTTTCAAGCTGAACGAAAACAAGACGAAGTTGCAGGTTGCGGCGAACGGGCGCATCGTGGTCACAGGCATCGCGATTGACGCAAGGGGCCTTTATCCAACCCGAAGGACTCTGAAGAAAATCCGCGCTGCAAGGCACCAAGAGAACAAAGAGTCGGCAGACGGGTTGGAGGAATGGGCAAAATGCAAACTACCTTCACCTTAAGAGGCGCCAGCCTTGACATTCACATCAAGTAGCTTCAGGAGCACTGAGACAGTAAGCATCAGCGGGTTCAACGCCTTCCCGGTCAGGGAGTTGGTTGAACAGCTGGTCACAAGCGGCTATCGATACTGCAAACCGAAAGCGACCACCTGGCAGTCCGGACTGTTGCTGAGGCGCCGAGCAGAGGTGCTCTGCGTGTTGTTCAGAAAAAATGGTGTCGACCTTCGCTACTACCCCCAATACAACGGGGAAGTTCTGATTGACGACAGCAACATCGCTTCATTTTCCGGCGGGGTTTTGTTCAGGAACCACTACAAAAAGTCGTTTCAGCTGCATCGACGCGTTCAAATCGTGGCGAGCAAGTTCGCAAGCGGCAAGCTCACAGGCCGCGACATCCCAGGAAAAATGACAAGTTTGCAGGCTTTCGCTCGGGAGTCACTCTGTCCCGTCCCGCAACAGCCAGGTCTCGTCAACAAAGAAATTTTCTAGGGTTGGTCGGTCGCCGCGCTTGGCGGGCGTTCGCGAGCACGCTACTCGCATCGTGCCTCCAAGCTGACCTTGGCCGCGCTTCCGTTTATGCACCTCACTTCGGAAGATTGACGCGGCACCCGTGCCACTTTCACCTGCCTCGTCGCCCAGCGTTGACTGTGACAGAGCTGGACCATAGTCATTCTTGTATTGACCAACAGCACCCGCATGCTCATGAAGAAAGACCGCAACAGCTTGCGCTGCGCGGTCTTGAATCAACGGTCGATACCCGCCAAGCCTGCGCCGCCAAGACTACGAGTCAAGCTCGTCGGCTCCAAAATGGAGCGCACTGAAGTCAGCAAAGGACACTGCGAGCGCCACGGAGAGCGGTGCGGTGTGCGCCAGCCCCTTCACCTCCAGGACTCCGGGATTGAGCGTCAGAAAGAGTGCTTCATGAAGCTCCTCCAAACGAATCTGCGGCGAAGCGGGCTGAAGCCCAAGAATCAGCTCAAGCCTCGATGGTGAACAGACATGCTCGAACCGGTGGAGCACCCCACCCGGGGCGTGCTCGAACATGTAAGCCACAGAAGGCCTGTCGGCGCAGGCGCGCATCGCAAAGCCTCTTTGGTCTTCGCCGTGCAAAGGCACGAGGACCCGGTGTTGCCATTCATGCGTATGAAGCACGTAGAGCAAGAATCCACTGGCACCGACCTGGACATACTCCATGTACGGATTCTTCAAGTTGTGAAAGTCGTCGCGCTTCTCCAGGCCAGCAGGGGCTCGCGCAACAACAAGCCTGTCGCATTCTGTGAGGCCTTTCGCTCCCAGATGGATGCCGGCCCAGGTATCGGCGTGCCGCACGATGCGTGCACGAGTCAAGCGCCCGTCCCGGATGGCTTGGCGCGTGAGGAGCTCGGGCAGGTGTGTCCGTGGTTCTGTCATTTCATGTCCTGTTTGACCGCCACCAAATGGGCGGCTTGCTTCGTGTAGCAACAAGAAAAAAGCGCCCCACCGGGGCGCTTTAGAGCATGGTCCGACCTGTAGCAAAGGTCACCACTGAGGAACGGGCGCCGGCAGGAATGACCCGTGCTCACACCCGTTCACCTGCTGCGTTGCAGTCTGCGCGGGTCCTTCATAGTCCCTTTCGCTTGAAGCCAAGTACCTCGCCCGAGCCCATGACGCGGCCCTCAAGCAATGGTGCGGCCGAATCAGCGAGCAGCCTCAAGCCCCTGCGCAGCCACCATCGGAGGACTTGCCACCGGCACCACTGACTGCAGTTGCGCCATGGCTGCGTGCACCGCGGAGGTCATCATCGACTGAAGCATCTCAGCCGTCATTCCCTCAGGAGGCACCAGCAGCGCGGGGCTGGATGCTGCCGCCGGTGCCTCTGGCGATGCGCCTGCCGCTTGCGCGGGTGCGGCAACGCCGCCAAAAAGGCTGGTCGCTTGTCGCTGCTGGAAGACTGCCACCACGTCCGCCGCTTTGACGTTGACGTACCGTTCAACAGAGCAATCGTGCTTGTGCCCGGTGAGCGCTTTGACCAGATAGACATTGCCGGTCAGCAATGCAAAGCGCGTGGCCGCTGTGTGGCGCAGGTCGTGCAAATGCAGGTCCTTGATGCCCGCGCGCTCACACGCGCGCCGCCAGGCCGCCTTGAGCGATTCGTAGGTGATGCTCACGATGCGCTCCTGCGCCTCGCCCGCCGAGAGCGCTTGGATGTCGCGCAGGGCTTCCACCGCCCCAGAAGACAGTGGTACCTCGCGTCCTCCGGTCTTGCTGTCGCGCAGCTTGAGCAGACATTTGTCCCAGTCCACGTCGGCCCACGTGGCTTCATAGATGGCCTCACCCACTCGCATCGCAGAATGCGTGAGCAGGCGGGTGGTCGGCTCAATCAAAACGTTGCGCGCCTCGGCCATCGCCTCAGACAGGCGCTGCTCTTCATCCGCGCTCATCACTCGGTCGCGTTTGTTGTTGAGCTCGGGCATCTCCAGCGCCTGGGCCGGGTTTTCTGCCGGGCTGCTCCAGTGCCAGAACTTCTTTGCGTGCTTGAATAAAGTACTCAACAAAGACCGCTCCTTGAGCACCGTGGCGGCGGCCGAGCCCTCCGTGAGCATTGCGTCGACCATCGCCTGAATCTGATGGCGTGTGACCTTTGCCATCGCCGTGGTGGCGAGCACCTCGCGGTGACGTGATGAAGTCGCTGACTTTGAGAGCAGCTGCTTGCGGGTGCCATGCAGACCGTTGGGAATCACCCGTGGTGTGTCGGCAGGCTGCAGTCGCACGACGAAGCGGTTCCCGATACAAACGGAGGGCGAGCAACCCATCTCTCTTTCTCGCGCCAAAGTCGCTGCGTCGTGCTCACTGGCTGGCAGGTCACAAACCACGAGCGTCTCCAGGTTCGCACCTCGCAAGTAACGGTTGATGTCGCGCGACAAGGCCGCAGCCCCCTTCATGTAAGCGAGACGCGCCATGGCGTAGTGCTGCAGTGCCTCGGCAACAGAGTTCTTTGCTGGTCCGCTGTACATGGCCTTTCCCAGCTTCTTGAGTGCGAGAACCTGGCGAGCCAATTCCTCGTCCGCTTCTTTGGCCGTCGTTTTTCCAGATACAAAGAGGTCGTGGCCGAGCTTGCGCGCACGTGCGCTCCAGATGGGTGTTCGTTCTGAGGTCTTTCCAGACTTGTACGGCTTACCCACGGTTCACCTCCACGGTTTTGGAGGGGTGAGTCCTGGCCAGGTCAGCGACCGCAGGAGCGGTCAGCACTTGCATTTTCCGCGCGGAAAACGTCACACCGCCGTCCAGCACCACGGCAGGGGCCGGCTCCAGCAAGGCATTGAGAATCTGACGCCACTGGGGCGACAGCCGCCCTCCACGGCGCGCTGTGGGCCAGCGCTGGGGTGTCTGAGGCTGCGTGGAGGCTGCGACAGTAGGGCAGACGGGGGTCAGGACCCCAAGTGCTTCAGCTGTGCTGGATGCGCCGCTGCATGCTCCAGGGTTGGACGAGAGCGCTGCACTCGCAGGGGTGCCGTCGAGCAAGCTCGAAACAGCGGGGTAGGAACTGGCGCACTGTGCGCCGTTTTGGGTCAGGGTCATAACAACTCCAAGTTGGTGGAGTTGCGTGTAGGTCGGTACTCGCTATAAACCTCGAGGCGGTTGTTTAGACCGTCCTCAAGGCCGCCGACGAGCGGCTGCGACCGAGTTCTTGCAGCACCGCGCGCCGCTGGCTCAACACCGCCCTACCCCAGCTGGTCATGACCCGAACCCCGCCGCAAGCCGCATGGCGACTGGGCTTGGAGCCCCACTGACAGGAACACTGCCAGACGGGCCCCTTCAAGCGCCTTTTTCGACGCCGAAAAACAAAAAAGCGGCCTCTTGTGGGAGCCGCTTTTTGGGGGGTGTTTTCACTCTGTAGCAGAGGGAAAACGAATGATTTGGTGGCCTGGGACGGAATCGAACCATCGACACGCGGATTTTCAATCCGCTGCTCTACCAACTGAGCTACCGGGCCTGAGAGAAGCGA
>LNFM01002062.1_pt1 | contig 54473 bp, 56 predicted proteins | sample 596031 | NCBI WGS metagenome assembly LNFM01 (sample SAMN04254537, study PRJNA301005) | activated carbon metagenome | isolation source: dual media filters at the Ann Arbor, Michigan drinking water treatment plant | place: USA: Ann Arbor
CTGAAGATTTCAACGCAGGTCGGACCCGTTTTCTGATTTCCACCGAGGCCGGCGGCGAAGGCATCGACCTGCAGGAACGCTGTGCCGTGCTTGTCCACATCGACATGCCATGGAACCCCATGCGATTGCATCAACGGGTTGGCCGGCTGAATCGCTACGGTCAGAAGCGTGCGGTAAGTGTCTTCCTGCTGCGCAATCCAGAAACGGTGGAAGCACGGATATGGTCTCTCTTGCAGGAAAAACTTGCAAGGATTCAGGAAACCCTTTCCGCTTCAATGGATGATCCGGAGGATATCTCCCAGCTGGTTATCGGAATGGCTGGCAGCCAGTTTTTTGACGACATCTATTCACGCGGTTCCATGCGAAACGGCAGCGGCCTTACTGGCTGGTTTGACCAGAGTACCCAGCAATTTGGCGGGCGTGATGCAGTTGAAACAGTGCGGGCAATGCTCGGAAACGTAGCCCGATACGATTTTCAGTCGGCAGGGGCGGAAATCCCAAAACTCGATCTTCCCGCATTGGAACCCTTCTTCCGCAACGCCATGGCGTTGGCAGGCCGTCGCGTGACCAAAGGCGACGAGGGCCTCTCAGTCGCGACACCTGAAGCATGGCGAGGGAGTCTTGATCTACGCGATAGGTACGACGCACTCACATTCGATCGCTTCATGCGCTCGGATAACTCCTTGGCCAAGCTTATTGGCGTTGGCCATCCTTTGCTTGACCTTGCAATCTCGCAAAGCATGGATCAGCCGGTTTTCATATCACGCGCTCGCGGTATTTCAGCCCCTCTTCTCGTTGCTCAGGTCGAGGACGAGATCACCGGGACTGGCGCAACAGTACATCGGATTGTTGTTGGGATCGATGGCACCGGCGATACGACTGTGGCGCTCCGCGATTGGGAACTCTTGGTGCAACTCAACGAGTTGGAACCCGTCGAGAATACCGAGCTCTCACCCAGCTCGGCCGAGCGTTCGGCTCTTGATGAGCTGTTCGAGAAACTTGCGGCTAACGTCCTTGTTTCAGATCTTCCATTCAGGCGTCCCAAGCTTAGACGCATCATCGCGCTGTTCCCGGAGCGCAGTGTCCAGGGCGCTCTTGCGCAATGGAGAAGGCAAGACCTCAGACCCAACCACTCGTCCAGCCTGGGCAACTTGATTTCTTCGCCGTACTTCGTTCAGGTGCAATTTTTCGGTGGCATCCAGGTGCGAAAGGCTTACGCGGCCGATCGAGTGAGCAAGTTGAGACTGAAGCTGGTCCCCGCAACCAAAATATACAAAGCTACGTCAAGCGCTTAAGTGCCGCCCCGTTGGGCGGCCTTTTGCGTTTGGTCGGATCCAGCGGCTCGCGCTGTCAGGCATTTCGGGACTGACCCATCGGATAAGCGGGGCCCCAGACCTTCGGTGCCTCCTTCGCCAGTGCTGCGGCTTCAAGGGCGGCCAGGCAGCCTAGGGCTGCGGCATTGGACCCGTTTGTGGCCAACGACCTGTCTCAGATGCGCCGGGGGGAGCGCGCGCTCCAGGGCAGGGCGGCTTGTATGGCCCAGGTGCGGAGCGGTTGCGGCAGGAGATCGTGATCGTGCATTGGATCGGCTTGCCGTCAGCGCAGGCGGGGTGACGCGAGGTTGCGGGTCATTCGGACTGTTTGCCCCAGACCGGGAACAGATCGGGCAGTTTGGCCCAGTCGCCGGGAGTGAAAGTTGCGGTCGTGACGAGGGCCGCATCCAGCGCGGCGCAGATGGCCGCGCGGTCAAGACCCGCACCGATGAAGACGAGTTCTTGACGCCGGTCGCCCCAGGGTTCCGCCCAGTGCCGGGCGATTTCAGCTCGGGCCTCCGGGTGTGTGGTCAGGCGCTCGGCGGGGACGCTGGCCCACCAGCGGCCAAGCGGCGAGATTGAGGATATGGCTCCTGCCAGGCTAAACTCGGCCACCCAGTCGGGGCGGGTGGCGAGCCAGAAATGGCCTTTGGCGCGGATCAAGCCAGGGAGATTGCCGTACAGGACCGCGTGGATCTTTGCCGGATGGAACGGCGCGCGGGCGCGGTAGACGAAGGAGGAAATGCCGTATTCCTCGGTCTCGGGCGTGTGGTTGGCAAAGCCGTAGAGTTCCTTGGCCCACATCAGGTGGGTGTGCGCCGTGTTGAAATCGAAGAGCCCGGTTTCGAAGATCTGATCCGGGTCGACACGGCTGTGGCTGGTCTCGATCACCCGGGCATCGGGGTTCAAGGCGCGGATGATCTTGCGGGCGGTGTCGACTTGGGCAGGCGTGGCGTCGGCGACCTTGTTCAGGACGATCACGTCGGCGAATTCCATCTGTTCGATCAGAAGCGTCACCAGGCTGCGATCGTCCGTCTCGCCAAGAGATACGCCCCGGTCGGCCAGAAAGTCGTGGCTGGAGAAATCCTGCAGCAGGTTCACCGCATCGACCACTGTCACCATCGTGTCCAGCCGGGCGACGTCGGACAGGCTTTCGCCGTTTTCGTCGCGGAAATCGAAGGTGGCTGCGACGGGCAGGGGCTCGGCGATGCCGGTCGACTCGATCAGGAGGTAGTCGAAGCGACCTTCGGCGGCGAGGCGGCGGACTTCGTTGAGGAGGTCTTCGCGCAGGGTGCAGCAGATGCAGCCGTTGGTCATCTCGACCAGCTTTTCGTCGGAGCGCGACAGGTCGGCCCCTTCGCGGATCAGGTCGGCGTCGATGTTCACTTCTGACATGTCGTTGACGATGACGGCGACCCGTCGGCCTTCGCGGTTGTTCAGGACATGGTTCAGGAGCGTGGTCTTTCCGGCGCCGAGGAAACCGGACAGGACAGTGACGGGGAGGCGGGGATCGGGCTGGCTGGCGGGCATGGGCTCACATGGTATGTTATACTATTACATTCATGATACCGCAGAGCTTAAGCCGCTGCAACGCGAATTCATCGGACGGGGCGATGGACCCAAAGGCGATGCGGTCAGGCGACCCGGCGGCCCTGGACCCAGACGCCGCGCACCGCGCCGGCGGTGCCGATCCGGGTGACGCGGATCAGGTCGGCCCGTGCGCCGGGGGCAAGGCGGCCGCGGTCCGCCAGGCCCGCAGCGTTGGCCGGGGCGGCGGTCACCGTGGCGATGCCGCGCGCGGTGTCGCCCCAGAGATCACCCAGTTGCAGTGCTGCCGACAGGAGCGACGAGGGCACGTAGTCGGACGAGACGATGTCCAGAAGGTCGGCCTCGGCGAGGTCCTGCGCGGCGACATTGCCGGAATGGCTGCCGCCGCGGATCAGGTTCGGTGCGCCCATCATCACCAGAATGCCGTGGCGGTGGCAGGCCTCGGCGGCCTCGACCGTGGTCGGAAACTCGGCGAAATGCGCGCCATGTTCGGCGGAGCGTTCCACATGCCCGGCTTCGGTGTCGTCATGGCTGGCGAGCACTGCGCCATAGTGGCGGGCGGCGGCGACGGCGGCTGCCTCGTGTGCCTCGCCCAGCCGGGCCTTCAGGTCCAGCTGGCGTGCGACATGCGCGTCCCAGTCGCCGTCCGAGATGCCGTGCTTGCCGACGTAGTAGTCCTTCAGCTTGGACATGTCGCGGAACTGCCGGGCGCCGGGCGTGTGGTCCATCAGGCTGACGATGCCGATGCGGTCTTCGGGGCCGAATTTCGCCAGCTCGTCAATCAGCGTCTCGGAGCAGACCTCGGCGCGCAAGTGCAGGAAATGGCTGATCTTCAGGGCACCCTCGTCGCGCAGCCCCAGGATTTCGTCGGCCAAGGCGCGGGCATATTCGCCGTAGTTCGCCTTGGAATTGGACACGACCGACCCGACCCGCAAAGCGTCGAAGACCGTGGTGATCCCGACCGAGGCAAGCTCGGCGTCGTGGGCGATGATGGCGGCGGCATGGGGCCAGTTCACCTTGGGGCGCGGCTCGATATGGCGTTCCAGGTTGTCGGTGTGCAACTCGATCAGGCCGGGCATCAGGAGATCGCCGTTGCAGTCGATGGCACCCGCCGGCACGGTCGCCCCTTCGGCAATGTCGGCAACCTGGCCTTCGACCAGCCGGACCTGGCCGCGCAGGGTTTCGGTCGGCAGGACCAGGGTGGCATTGGCCAGGATCGTTTCGGTCGTCATCTCATGCTCTCTTGTCTTGCGGTCCGTGCACGGCTGGCGTCTGGTGACACGGTCCCGTCACATGGATGTGACAGAGCCCCGCTAGGTCGCGCGCATGGACCAGATGAAACGCTTTGCCGTCTATTACGCCCCGCGCAAGGGCGAGTTTGCCGACTGCACCGCCCGCTGGCTGGGCTGGGACCCGGCGACAGGGAAAGGCGTGACGCAAGGGGTGGTGCCGGGGATTGCCGATCCGTTGGCGATCACCCGTGACCCCAGCCGCTATGGCTTTCACGGCACGATCCGGGCTCCGTTCCGGCTGGCCGAGGGGGTGGGTCTGGCCGAAGTGCGGGTCTGTGTAGAGCACATTGCCACCAGCCTGGCACCGGTTGTCTGCACGGGGCTTGTGCTGGAGAACCTGCACGGTTTTCTGGCGCTGACGCCGCAAGGCTGCGAGGCGGCGCTGTTGGAGTTTGCAGCCCAGGTCGTGGAGCGGACGAACCACCTGCGCGCGCCATTGAGCGAGGCCGAAATCGCCCGCCGTCGGCCTGAAAGCCTGTCGGCCCGCCAGCGCGATCTTCTGGACCGCTGGGGTTATCCCTACGTGATGGAGGAATTCCGGTTCCACCTGACGCTGACCGACCGGCTTCCTGACGCTGAGGTCGGGCCGGTCGCCGAGGCGCTGCAAACCCATTTCACGCCCGTTTTGCCGCGGCCCTTCGTGATCGAGGACCTGTGCCTGTTCGGAGAGGATGCGGCGGGTCGGTTCCATCTGTTGCACCGCTATGCGCTGACCGGCTGAAGGGCTGCCAGAAGCCGGGCGATGCCGGTCTCGGGGCTGGCGTCGTTGATCACGGTCTGGAAAGTGATTCCCTGGGGCATTTCGAAGGCGGCCCGCGCCAGCCGCGCGCGGATGTCCTCGGCCGTCTCGCGGCCGCGACCGGCAAGGCGCGCGGCCAGCACGATATCGGGCGCGGTCACCAGGATCACGCGGAGGCCGGGGAAGACCTTGGCCGCCAGGGGCAGGGCGGCGCGGCTGCCGTTGAACAGGACAGTGCCGGGGCCGGTGATCTGATCCCTGGGGATGCCGTAAGACAGGCCATGCGCCTGCCAGGTCAGGGCAAATTCGCCACGGGCCTCGCGCAGGGCGAAGTCTGCCGGAGTGACGCCGTCGAAATCCTCGCCGCCCGCTTCGGTCGGGCGGGTGATGACGCGGCGCACGAGGCGGAGGACGGGCTGCGCCTGCAGCGCGCCCCGGATCAGCGTGTCCTTGCCCGCGCCAGAGGGGCCGACGATGGCAAAGATTTGGGGGGCTACGATCATGCCGCCAGCCGTGGCGTGAAGCTGGTTACATCGACCAGCCGGTCGCAGACCCGCGTCCGGGCGGCCTCGTCGTGGAAGATGCCCAGGATCGCGGCGCCGCGCGTCTTGGCCTCTTCGATCAGCGACAGCACCACTTCGCGGTTGGCGGCGTCGAGGCTGGCGGTCGGTTCGTCCAGGAGAAGGACCGGATATTCATGGGCAAAGCCGCGGGCGATGTTGACCCGCTGCTGCTCGCCACCCGAAAAGGTGGTGGGCGACAGGGACCACAGCCGTTCGGGGATGTTGAGGCGGGAAAGGAGCGCCGCCGCCCGGTCGCGCGCCTGATCGGCGGGTGTGCCAAGGGCAAGGAGGGGATCAGCGACCACGTCCAGCGTCGGCACCCTGGGCACGACGCGCAGGAACTGGCTGACATAGCCCAGCGTCTCGCGCCGCAGCCGGATGATCTCGCGCGGGGTAGCGGTGGCCACGTCGGTCCCGGCGACCATGAGCTGGCCCGAGGCGGCGAGGTAGTTGCCGTAGACCATCCGCATCAGGGTGGACTTGCCCGCGCCGGACTGTCCGGTCAGGCCCACGCATTCCCCGGCTGCGACGGTCAGGTCGGCCCCCGCCATGACCGGGATCACCGTGCCGCCCTGATTGTGCAGGGTGAATCTCTTCGCAAGGTTTTCGATGCGGATCATGATCTTACACCTGAAGTACGGAAGAGACGAGAAGCTGGGTATAGGCGTGCTGCGGGTCGTCGAGGACCTGGTCGGTCAGGCCCTGTTCGACAACGCGGCCGGACTTCATCACCATCAGCCGGTGGGCAAGCAGGCGCACGACGGCCAGATCGTGGGTCACGATGATGACCGACAGGCCCAGGTCGCGCACAAGGCCGCGGAGAAGGTCCAGCAGCCGCGCCTGCACGCTGACATCAAGGCCTCCGGTCGGTTCGTCCATGAAGACCAGCCGGGGCGAGGTGACGAGGTTGCGGGCGATCTGCAGACGCTGCTGCATCCCCCCAGAGAAGGCCGAGGGCCGGTCGTCGATGCGGTCGGTGGCGATTTCCACGCGCCCCAGCCAGTCCGAGGCCTTGCCCCGGATCTCGCCGTAGTGCCGCGCGCCGATGGCCATTAGGCGTTCGCCGACATTGCCGCCCGCCGAGACGCCCATCCGCAGCCCGTCGCGCGGGTTCTGGTGGACGTAGGCCCAGTCGGTGCGGCCAAGGCGGCGCCGGTCGGTCTCGGACATGGTCAGTACGTCGCGTCCGTCATAGGCGATGCGGCCCAGGTCCGGGCGCTGGTGGCCCGCCAGACAGGACAGAAGCGTCGACTTGCCCGAGCCGCTTTCGCCGACGATCCCCAAGACCTCTCCCGGGTAGAGGTCGAAGGACACGTCTGCGCATCCGATCCGGGGGCCATAGCGTTTCGTAAGCCCATCGACCTTCAGCAGCGGTTCGTCGGTCGCCACGATCTTTTCAAGCACGGTCATTCCGCAGCCTCCGGTTCGGGCGCCCAAAGCCGCCCCTTCATGCCCTTCGCCCGCCGGCCTTCGCAGAAATCGGTGTCCGAGCAGACGAACATCCGCCCGCCCTGATCGTCAGTGATCACCTCGTCCAGATAGCTGTCGCCCGACCCGCAGAGGTCGCAGTCATGCGCGGCTTTCGAGGCGTGGAACGGGTGGTCGTCGAAGTCGAGGCTGACCACGTCGGTCCAGGGTGGCACGGCATAGATCCGCTGCTCGCGCCCAGCACCGAACAGCTGGATCGCCGGGTTGCCCGACAGTTTCGGGTTGTCGAATTTCGGGATGGGTGAGGGGTCCATCACATAGCGCCCCTCGACCTTGACCGGATAGGCGTAAGAGGTCGCGATCTGGCCGTGCCGGGCGATGTCCTCATACAGCTTGACATGCATCAGCCCGTATTCCTCCAGCTCATGCATCTTCCGCGTCTCGGTCTCGCGCGGTTCGAGGAAGCGCAGAGGTTCCGGGATCGGGACCTGGTAGACAAGGATCTGGCCCTCGGTCAGCGGCACCTCGGGGATGCGGTGGCGGGTCTGGATCACCGTGGCTTCGGTTGTCCGTTCGGTCACGGCCACCCCTGCCGTGCGGGCAAAGAACTTGCGGATCGAGACGGCGTTGGTGGTGTCGTCGGCGCCCTGGTCGATGACCTTGAGCCGGTCCTCGGGGACAAGGCAGGCCGCCGTCACCTGCACCCCGCCGGTGCCCCAGCCGTAGGGCATCGGCATTTCGCGGCTGGCGAAGGGGACCTGGTAGCCGGGAACGGCGATGCCCTTCAGGATCGCGCGGCGGATCATCCGCTTGGTTTGTTCGTCAAGGTAGGCGAAGTTGTAGGCCCCGGCTTCAAAGTGTTCGGTCATTCCGCCGCCTCCTGCATGGCAAAGGCTTCGCTGCGCAGCTTGCGGACCAGTTCCAGTTCGGCCTGGAAGTCGACGTAGTGCGGCAGCTTGATGTGTTCGAGAAAGCCGGTGGCCTGGATGTTGTCGCAGTGCATCAGGACGAATTCCTCATCCTGTGCCGGGGCGCCGGTGAAGTCCTCGCCCAGTTCCTGCCAGCGCAGGGCCCGGTCGACGAGGCTCATCGAGATCGCCTTGCGTTCGGACTGGCCGAAGACGAGGCCGTAGCCGCGAGTGAATTGGGGCGGTTCGGATTTCGAGCCCTTGAACTGGTTCACCGTCTCGCATTCGGTCAGCTCGACCTCGCCGATCTCGACGGCGAACCCCAGTTCCGGGATGTCCACCTCGACTGCCACCTTGCCGATGCGAAGCTCTCCGACGAAGGCATGGGTCCGGCCGTAACCGCGCTGGGTGGAATAGGCCATGCCAAGGACAAAGCCTTCGTCGCCACGGGTCAGCGCCTGCAGGCGGAGGGCGCGGTCGGCGGGAAGCTCCATCGGTTCGCGCGTGAGGTCCGGGGGCGTGGTGTCGGTCGGCTCGGCGGTTTCGATCAGGCCGTCGCGGTTCAGGAAGCCGGTGACATGCGGCACGCGTGTCTGCCCCTCACCCCGGCCCTCTCCCCCAAGGGGAGAGGGTGACCCCGTCCCCGACGGCGCCCCTTCCGCCATCAGAGCGAAATCCAGGAGGCGGTGGGTGTAGTCAAAGGTCGGGCCAAGCACCTGACCGCCGGGAAGGTCCTTGAAGGTCGCCGAGATCCGCCGATCGACCGCCATCGCCCCGGTGTCGACGGGCTGAGAGGCCACAAGGCGCGGCAGGGTGGTGCGGTAGGCGCGGATCAGGAACACCGCCTCGATCAGGTCACCGCGCGCCTGCTTGATCGCCAGCGCGGCGAGATCGGGGTCGTAAAGCGAGCCCTCGGCCATCACCCGGTTGACCGCCAGCTTCATCTGTTCGCGGATTTGCGGGATGGTCAGTTCGGGGATCGCAGGGTCGCCCCGGCGCTCCTCGGCCAGCCACTGGTGCGCATTGTCGATGGCGCGTTCGCCACCCTTGACGGCCACATACATCAGATCGCCTCCACGCGGGTGGACCGGGGCAGGCCAGCGATGCGGTCGCCGGCGGTGAAGATCGTGTCGAAGCCCAACGGGAACAGCGCACGGTTGGCGCGGAAGGCGGCGGTTTCCGGCAGGTTGAGCCAGGTTGCCGTTTCGATCCCCGGGCCGGTCAGGCTGGGGCCGTGGCTGACCAGACGGTCGCATTCGACGATCAGCGTGGCCGAGCGGTCGGGATAATCCGGCTGGCCGATCTTGAAGCGGCTGACGGGCTGCAGGTCCTCCCACCGGCCAAGGGCAAAGGCGGCGTCTTCGGCGGCGACCAGGGGCGCGCCGATGTGGAAGGCGACCCAGTCGCGCAAGGAAGGGCGGTTGGCGCGTCCCGCCAGGTGCAGGGGTGTCGTGCCATCGCAGAGCGTCAGGAGGATCACGCCCGCCGCCACCGAAACCGGCTCGGGCGGCCGGGCGCCGGTCACCTGGTGGATCGTGCCGGGGCGGGCCATCGCCTCCAGCACGGCGCGAAAGGATCGGGCGGACTGGATCGGGGCCTCGGTGAAGCCCCCGGCCAGCGCATCGGCGTCGGTCGTGGCGATCATGCGTCTTCTCCTCGGACCATCGTGAAGAAATCGACCTTCGTGGCGGCGGCCTTCGCGGCGCGGATGGCGCGCGCTTGCAGCGCCTCGGCCTGCAGGGGTGTCAGCACCCGGGCGGAAAGGTCGTCGGCTGCGGCGGTTTGCAAAAGCGCATCAAGGACGGCCGCGCGGCGGGCATGTCCCTTGTCGCGGCCCTGGACCCAGGCGTGGCCGACCGTGCCGCAGGTCAGGCGCACCGAACAGCGGGTCATGGTCATCTCGCCCAGATTGAACGGGGCACCGGTGGCCCCGGCGCGGCCCCGGACCATCACGGCGCCGATCTCGGGCGACCGCATCAGGGCGTGGTCCGGCAGGTCGGGAAACAGCGCCGCCAGCCGGTCGGGCGCGGACTTGGCCAGAAGGGACATCCATCCCTTGCGAGCTTCTGGGCTGACTTCGGTCATCGCGTCCTCGACATCTTGGCAGGTTGTCGGATATCTTATACAACTAGACAAATCTTACGCCCTTCGGCCCCGGTGGCCAAGCGGAGAGTTGTGAATTTTTGGTGACAGGAGGCCAGCTTGCCGCGTGAGACGCTGTGGACTGCCATTTCCTCCAGCCTGCGCGATGACATCGCGGGCGGGGTCTATGTGCCTGGCGCCCGGCTGCCGACCGAGGCCGAGCTGTCGGCCCGGTTCGGGGTGAACCGGCATACGGTGCGGCGTGCGCTGGCCGATCTGTCCGCCTTGGGACTGGTGCAGTCGCGGCGTGGGGCGGGGGTCTTCGTGATGGCGCGGCCGACCGATTACCGGCTGGGACGGCGGGTGCGGTTCCATCAGAACGTCGCCGACAGCGGCCAGACCCCCTCGCGCCGGTTTACCCGGCTGGAGACCTGCCCGGCGGGCGAGGAAGAGGCCGAGGCGCTGGGGCTGGCCAAGGGGCAGCCGGTGCATCTGGTCGAGGGGGTGTCGATGGCGGACGGGCTGCCACTGGCGAGCTTTCGTTCGGTCTTTCCGGCGGAGCGGTTTGCCGGGCTGCTTGTGGTGCTGGAGGCGAGTGGCTCGATCACGGCGGCTTTGGCGGGTTGCGGGCTGACCGACTACACCCGGCGCGACACAAGGCTGACGGCGCGGCTGGCCGATCCGGTGCTGGCGCTTGCCTTGCAGGTTTCGCCCGGCGCGCCGGTGTTGCAGTCGGTCGCGGTGAATGTCGATGCGGGCGGGGTGCCGGTCGAGTATGGCGTGACCTGGTTTGCCGGGGACCGGGTGACGCTGACCGTGGCGGCCGATCAGGCGTGATGTTTCTCTAGAAAGGCTTCGGCCTGCAGTGTCCGGAAATCGGTCAGTGCCTCGCGGAGGCGGGCGTGGTCCCAGTCCCACCAGTCCAGCGCCATCAGGCGGTCGATGGTGCGGGGATCGAAGCGGGGGCGGAGGGGGGTGGCGGGGCAGCCGGCGACGATCATGAAGGGCGGGACGTCCTTGGTGACGACGGCTCCGGAGGCAACGATGGCGCCGGCGCCGATGGTGAGCTCGGGCTTGATGATCGCGCCGTGGCCGATCCAGCAGTCGGGACCAAGGGTCGTGCGGCGGGCGGCGCGGGCGGCGAAGAAGGCGGGGTCGTCCTCGGCGTCGTCCCAGTAGTAGGAGGACCGGTAGAGGAAGTGGTGCTGGGCGGCATGGGTGAAGGGGTGGTCGGTCGGGCCTACCCTCGTCATCGCGGCGATGTTGGAGAAGCGGCCGACGGTGGTGTTCGCGATGTCGGCGAAGCGGTCGCAGTAGGAATAGGCCTCGAACGTCGAGTTGAGGATGCGGGCGCCTTCGCCGACCTCGGTCCAGGGTTCGAAGGTGGAGTTCACGGCCCGGGCGGTCGGGTGGATCACCGCGCCTTCGGAGGAGAGGCGGTGTCCACGCTGGTCGGCCTGAGGAGTTTCAAGAGATTCAACGGCTTGGGCGTGGGCGTTCATGGCTGCGTAACCTTGATGAGGTGATCCTTGGCGGTGGCGGAGACCCCCTCACCCCGGCCCTCTCCCCCGGGGGGGATAGGGGGCGCCCGGGGCAGCGGTGGGCCTGGCCGGATGGAACTTCCGCTTGGGGTTCGTGTCGGAGCCTCCGGCGGGAGTATTTGGTCCATGGGCAAGACATGGGGGCTGCGGCGGACATCAGGCGCCCTTGATCAGCTTGCGCCGCAGCCAGCCGGAGAGGCTGTCCATCAGCATCACCATCAGGACGATGAGGACCATGTAGTAGGCGACTTCCTCCCAATCCTTCTGGGTGATGATCGCCTGGGTGAGGAGGAGCCCGATCCCGCCGCCGACGATGGCGCCGATAACGGTGGCACTGCGGGTGTTGGATTCGAGGTAGTAGAGGATCTGAGAGAGAAGGATCGGTGTGATCTGCGGGATGACGCCAAACCGGGCGCGCTGCAGGCTGTTGGCGCCGGTGGACTGGATGCCTTCGACCTGTTTCTCGTCGATGTTCTCCAGCGCTTCCGAAAAGGTCTTCCCGAAGGTGCCGGCATCGGTGATCGCGATGGCGATGGCGCCGGTCATCGGGCCGGGGCCGAAGGCGCGAGAGAGGATGATGGTCCAGATCAACCCGTCCACACCGCGGATGAAGTCGAAGACGCGGCGGGCGGCAAAGCGCAGGGGGCCCAAGGGGTTGAAGTTGCGGGCGGCGAGGAAGCCCAGGGGCAGGGCCACGAGGGCGGCGGTCATCGTGCCGAGGAAGGCCATCAGGATCGTCTCGAAGATCGCCCAGGCCACGTCGCCGTGGCGCCACATCTTGTTGGTCCAGAATTCGCTGAGCATGTAGCCGAGGTTGGTGCGCTCGGGGTTGATCCGGTCGCCGGTGGTGGCAAGAGCCGCGAGGTCGGCGAAGGATTTGCCGTAGAACGGGCTGTCGAGGGTGAAGAACCACAGCTCCCAGCCGGGTTCGTACTTGAACGTCTCGACCTTGGAGCGGGAATAGCTGAAGCGGCCATGGTCGGTGGTGACGGAGACCTTGTTCTCGGCCACCGAAATCCAGTCCGGGATCGGTTCCGGCGCGGTGAGGACCGGCTTGCCGCCCTCGGCGCGGATGTCGATGGTGCCGTAGCCCGGGACGACATAGCGCGCGCCCTGGTCGTCGTAGGTGACGACATGCCCGTCCCCCAGGTCGATGGTCGTCAGCGTCCCGGCGCTGGTCACCCAGTCGGGCAGCATGCCGTCCGGGTAAGTGCCCTTGTTCTCGCCCTCGATGGCGACGGTGACCTGATCGGTGCGGTTGTCGCGCGTGACATGGGTCTTGTGCGACCAGAAGTCGCCCAGAAGGATCGCGGCATTGTCAAAGCGGGCGCGTTGGGCAAGGCCTGCAAGGTCAAAGCTGATCGCGGCGTAGACGAGGTAGGCGAGGATCGCGGCGGGGATTGCGAAGGCCAGGCGGCGCTTGGCGGCAAAGCTGGCGGTGACGGTGTCGGCGAGGTTGTGGGACAGGGCGGTTGCGGTCATGTCAGTGCCCCTTCACCAGTTTGTGGCGGTAGCGGTCGGAAATCTGGTCGATCACCACGATGGTCACGAAGAGGAGCGCGAAGATCGCCACCACCTCGTCATAGCGGCCCTGGCCCCACTGCATCGCGAGCTTCAGGTCATGGCCGATGCCGCCTTCGCCGACGAAACCGAGGATGGCAGAGGCGCGGACGTTGATCTCGAACCTGAGGAGCGCGTAGGACAGCCAGTTCGGGGCGACCTGCGGGATAACGCCCAGCCACATGCGCTGCGACCAGTTGGCGCCGACGGATTGCAGGCCTTCGATGGGTTTCAAATCGGCGTTCTCGGCGACTTCCGAGAAAAGCTTGCCCAATGCCCCGCCGGTGTGCAGCGCGATGGCGATGACGGCGGGGACCGGGCCACCGCCGAGGATGTAGATCAGCACGAGCGCGATGACGATTTCCGGGATGGCGCGGAGGCCGTCCATCGTGCGGCGGAAGAGGGGAATGAGGCGCGGCCAGCGGGCAAGGCCACGGGTGGCCAGAAGCGAGAGCGACATCGCGGCCAGCGCGCCCAGAAGGGTGGCCACGGCGGCGATGTTCAGCGTCTCGATCAGGGCCGGGATATGGGCGACGAAGATGCCGGGCAGGTTGGACAACTTCTGCCAGGCTTCCGCAAAGACCTCCGACGGGAAATCGAAGACCTGGTGCAGGCCTTCGAGGAAGCCACCGGCGTTGCGGTCTTCGGCGAGGGACCAGCCCGAGGCCATGAGAGCGACGAAAATGACGATGAGGATGCCGCCATACATCCGCTTGCGGCGGACCATGTCGAGATAGGCTTCATTGCGGTTGGACAGATCGGGGCGCTGGCCCGGTGTCGGTCCGAAGGCGATATCGACCATGAAGGAATCCGGATGTGAAAAGGCCGGACCCCGGCAAGTGCGGGGTCCGGCCGGAACGAAGGCTTACATGCCTTCCTGAAGCTTGCGGGCGGCGAGGATGCCGAGGTAGTCCTCGTGCTTGACCGGGACGAAGTCCTTGGCCTCACCGGCGGCGACGTTGTAGGCGCACTCCGGATCGTCGGCCCACATCGTGTCCATCATCGCGTAGACCTTGTCCTTGACGTCCTGCGGCAGGGCCTTGCGGACGACCAGCGGGCCTTCGGGGATCAGGGTCGAGCGCCAGATTTCGACGAGGGTCGACATGTCAACGAGGCCAGCGTCGGCGGCCTTGCGGAACGCGCCCGAGCCGTAGCCGTCTTCCCAGTTGCCAAGGCCGTCAGCCCATGCCACGCCCGCCTCGAAATCGCCGTTGGCGACGCCGACGATGGTCTGCTCATGGCCGCCCGACATCTTCACTTCCGAGAAGTACTCTTCCAGCTTGCCGTACTTTTCGGTCAGTTCGGCGGCGGGGACGAGGTAGCCAGAGGTCGAGTTCGGGTCGGCGAAGGCAAAGGACTTGCCCTTGGCGTCGTCCATCGTCTTGATCCCTGCGTCGGCCTTGGCAAAGCCGATCGAGTAGTAGCCGGTGGTGCCGTCGACGTTCTGCTTGGTCAGCATGATCTCGACCGCTTCCGGGTCGGTCAGGTAGACCTTGGCGTAGGCCGAAGCGCCAAGCCAGGCATAGTCGAGCGAGCCGCCGAGGAGGCCCTGGATCACGCCATCGTAGTCGGCGGGGGTAAAGAGTTTGACCGGAACGCCAAGCTCGGCCTCCATCTTGACGCGCAGGCACTCGGTCGAGGCCATGCGGTCCTGGGCGTTTTCACCGCCGAGGATGCCGATGTTGAATTCCTTGATCTCTTGCGCCAAGGCCGAAGTGGCCGTCAGGGCGACAAGCGCGGTTGCAGTCAGCAGCTTTTGCATGATTTCTCCGTAGGTTGGCAGTGGGGGTGGTTACGACAGCATCAGGTCCGCGTAAGAGCGGTCCGGGTTGGCGTCGGTGGGGATCGAGGTCGAGGTGGCGGCCTCGTTGAAGCTTTCGTCAGCGCCGTAGATTTCACGGGCGACGCCGGTCGACAGCTGGTCGGGCGTGCCGTCAAAGACGATGCGGCCGTCACGCATGCCGATCACCCGGTCGCAGTAGCGCCGCGCGGTGTCGAGCGTGTGGAGGTTGGCGATGACCATGCGGCCGTCTTCGACGTTGATGCGTTTCAGCGTGTCCATGACGACCTGGGCGTTCATCGGATCAAGGCTGGCGATGGGTTCGTCGGCGAGGATGATCTTCGGGTCCTGCATCAGGGCGCGGGCGATGGCAACGCGCTGCTGCTGGCCGCCGGACAGGGCTTCGGCCCGTTTCGGGGCCTGTTCGCTGATGCCCAGACGGTCGAGGATCTCCAGCGCCTTCAGGATGTCGGCGCGGGGCCAGAGGTTGAACATCGTCTGCAGGGTGGAGCGGCGGTTCAGGATGCCGTGGAGGACGTTCGAGGCGACGTCCATCCGGGGGACAAGGTTGAACTGCTGGAAGATCATCGCGCAATGCGACTGCCAGGCGCGGGCCTCGGCACCTTTCAGGGCAAGGACGTTGCGGCCATCGACGCGAATCTCGCCCGAGGTCGCGTCGAGAAGGCGGTTCATCATGCGCAGGAAGGTAGATTTCCCCGCGCCCGAGCGGCCGATGATGCCAACGAAGGCGGGGCGGTCGATGGCAAAGCTGATGTTGTCGACGGCGGCCTTCTGGCCGAACATCCGCGTCACGCCCTGCACATCCAGCATTGGTGGCCCCTTCGCTTTGGTCTGGGACTGACTAGCGGGCGGATGTGACAGATGGTCGAAGTCTGGATGAAGCTTCTGTGACGCGGGTGTCGGGGCCTACCACTTGATGTGGCTGGGCCAGATGTAGGTTTCGTCCGGGTCGGTCAGGGCCGGGGCGGCAAGGGCCATGCAGCGGCGGCGCAGTTCGGCGGCGATCTGGTCGCGGTCGCAGGGGGCGAGATCCGCTGCGGCGATCGGCGCACCGACGCGAAGTTCGACCGCGCGACCGATCCGGCGGCGGGTTTCGTGGAATATGAGCGCGACGCGCAGGGGGTAGGAGCTGTGGCTTGCCACCTGGAACAGGCGCGAGTTCTGGCCGGAGAAGTGGATGGGCAGGGTCGTCACCCCCGGCAAGGTCGCCAGACGACCGACGAAGGGATGCCAGGGCGCATCCACGGCCCGCCCGTTCAGCGGCTTGTTCGCGGTCGCAACGCCGCCCGCCGGGAAGACCGCAACGACCTTGCCCGCCATCAGGAGTGCGGCTGCGCGACGCCGGGTCTCGGCGGTCAGGCGGCGTGCCTCGGGCGTGCCGGAGAAATCGACTGGCAAGAGGTAGGGATCAACCTCGGGCACCCGGCAGAGAAGGCTGTTGGTCAGGATCTGCACATTGCCGCGCAGGTCCATCCCGAGATGCCCCAGAGCCAGACCGTCGATCACGCCGTAGGGGTGATTGGCGACCAGAAGGACACCGCCCGTCCGGGGCAGCCGGTCCAGATGCTGCGCGCCCTCGGCGATCCGAAGCTCGATCTGCAGCTTGCGGAGGGCGGCGGCGAACACCGGCTCTCCGGCCCAGCGGTCGAAGTTGACCCAGTCGAGATAGAGGCGGCGCAGGTGTGGCTGACCGGTCAGCGCCTCGACCGCGCGGATCAGGGTCTGGCGGAACAGTGACTGGCCGGAATGGGCATAGCTGAAGTCGACGTCAGGTGCCGGGGACGACAGCGGCGTATCGGTCAGGATGTCGGTGAACATGGGGTCCTCATCACGGGATCAGAATGCGGGTTCCGGCAGGGAAGGCTGGGGGATCGACAGGGGCAGGGCGGAATAGCCGCCCCGGCCCGCGACCCAGGTGCGCAAGGGTGCGGGGGCCTGGCCCTCGGGCCAGTCGAGAAGAAGAAGATCGGCCCGTAGGCCCGGCGCGATGCGGCCCCGGTCGGCAAGACCCATCGCGGTGGACGGGTTCTGCGCGACGAGCTGCCACAGCTGCGGCAGGGGGGCCACGCGGTCGGTGTGCAGGCGGACGACGGCGCCCAGGAGGGCCGGGTAGTAGTAATCCGAGGCAAGGATGTCGCAGAGGCCGCGCCGGATCATGTCGGCGGCACCGGGGCTGCCGAGATGGCTTCCGCCGCGCATCGCGTTCGGCGCGCCGAGGACGATGTAGTCGCCAGCCTCGCGGGCGGCGTGGAAGACGCGGTCATGCATCGGGAATTCGGCGACGCGCGACCCGAGGCCGCGATAGTAGGCGCGGGTTTCGGCCTGGCTGTCGTCGTGGCTGAGCATCGGCGCGCCTTGCGTGCGTGCAAGCGCCGCGATGCGGGCGATGTGATCGGGTACTTCGTCCCGGCGCTGCCAGACCATCTTGATCGCCGCCGCATAGGCGTCCGGGGAAATCTGCGCGCGGCGGGCCTGATCGGCCATCTTCTTCAGAAAGCGCGGATCGTCGAAGGTGGTGACCGGATAGGGGGTCACCTGATCGAAGGGCCGGTCCTGCACCGGAATATCGTAGTCGAGCAGCATCGACGTGGTGTGGTCGTTGAACGCCAGCGCCGGCCGGTCGGCCCCGGCCAGCACATGGTCCAAAAGCGGCTCGGCCTCATGGCAGAAGGTTTCCCAGCGGAGCTGGATGCGGTTGTCGGTGGTCAGGCGCGGGCGCAGAGCCTCGAGCGCGCGGACGACCGTCCAGCCGGTCTCGACGCTGCGCAAACCGGGTTCCCACGACAGGGTCAGGGCGTGGTAGGCCGTGGCGATGCCGTTGGCCGCAAGCTGTCGGTCGGTTTCCAGCAGCGCGGTTGCGGTATCGACCATGACGCCGGGACGCGGCATCAGCTGGCGTTCGAAGGCGTCGCCATGCACGTCGACAAAGGCCGGGGCCAGCAGGCGGCCCTTGGCGGGCAGGACGGTCGCGCCATCGCGGGCGACGTCCAGCCCGGTGATCCAGCCCGCTTCGATACGGACCGAAGTCACTTCGATCCGGTCGTCCAGGATGACCCGCGCACCCTCGATCAGTTCGGCAGTCATGCCAGCCTCTCGGCCAGGAGGTGCCAGTGCCAGGAGCCGGGCTTTTCGTGCGGACGGTCGAACAGGGTGTAGACCTCGAACCCCCAGAGGAGCGACAGAAGGTCGGGTGCGGTGCAGAAGTAGTGCGGGTGGACCTTGTCGCCCTCGCCGTCGAACACCCAGGTGTTGCGGCTGATCTCGCGTCCCTTGGCGCGGGCCTGTTCGACGGGCAGGCGGCGGGCGGAGAGCATGGTGGCCAGGAAGGTGCCGCCGGGGCGGGTGACGCGGGCAATCTCGGCAAGGGTGCGGCGGACGATGGTTTCGTCCCCGTGGTAGATCACGTTCCAGGACAGGACATGGTCGAAGCTGGCCGTGTCAAACGGCAGGTCGGTCATCGGGGCCTGGACGCAGTCGACGGTCAGGCCTTGGGTGAAGGCGGCTGCTGCCGTTGCGGCGATGGCGGCTTCGGAGGCATCAAGTGCTGTGACCTGGTGGCCTTCGCGGGCAAAGGCCAGGCTGTGGCGGCCGATCCCGGCGCCGAGGTCCAGGATGCGAGAGCCGGGGGCCAGGGTCGAGGCGTGGTCCATCACCCAGGGCTCGGCCAGCGCCCAGGGGCTGGTGCCATCGGCCTTCTGCCATTCGGCGTTCCAGTACAGGTGGGCGGTGTCGGTGGTCATCTGGTTCATATCAGCTTCCTGCGGATCCAGCCGGATCCCTGTTCCACGGCGATGACGAGGGCGAGCATCATCAGGATGATCGCAAGGGCCTCGTCATAGTTGAAAAGGTCGAAGGCGACCTTGAGGTCGACCCCGATGCCGCCTGCGCCGACCAGGCCAAGCGCGGCGGACCCGCGCACGGATTTCTCCAGCGCGAACAAGGAGGTGGCGGTGAAGGAGGGCAGGCAGGCGGGCAGGATGGCCGAGCCGATGATCCCAAGGCGGCTGGCGCCGATAGCGCGCAGGGCGTCCTGCGGGCCGGGGTCGGTTTCCTCCATCGCCTCGGCGAAGAAGCGGCCGGCGAAACCGATCTTGTCGACCATGATCGCCATCACTCCGGCGGCGGGGCCAAGGCCGACGATGATGATGAAGATGATGGCCCAGACCAGGTCCGGCACGGTGCGGAAGAGGGCGATGAGGGCGCGGGCGGCGGTGCGGACGATGGGGTGGGGCGACAGCCGGTCGGTGGCGAGGATGGCGAAGGGCAGGGCGAAGATCAGGCCCAGGACGCAGCCCGCGACGGCCATCTGCAGGGTCTCGAGGAGCTTCCAGCTGATCGGCTCGATCCGGGTGAAGTCCGGGGGGAACATCTGGGTCAGCATGCCCGAGGGCGCAAAGAGCCGCTGGATGCCGTGGGCGAGTTTGTCGGGCGCGGGCGCGGTCGAGACGAGGGAGGAGATGACCAGCGCGCCGACGGCGAGGAGGGCGGCATAGCCGAGGAGGCCGGGTTGGCGAAAGCGGGCCGGGGCGGACCGTGGGGCGGAAAGGCTGGTGACGGTCATGCGGCGGCCTCGTGGTCGAAGAAGCGGCGCAGGAGCGCGGCGTCGGTGCCCGGCGTCGGCCGGTCCAGCGCGATGCGGCCTTGTGCCAGGCCGAGGATGCGGTCGGAATAAGCCAGGGTGTGTTCCAGTCGGTGCGAGATCACCAGCAGCGACAGCCCATCCTGCCGGACGAGGTTCAGAAGAAGTTCCATCACCTCTTGCCCGGTCTGCGGGTCAAGGCTGGCGTCGGGTTCGTCGGCCAGGATGAATTCGGGCCGCTGCATCAGCATCCGCGCGATGGCGACGCGCTGCTGCTGGCCGCCGGACAGGCTGTCGACGCGGGCAAGCGCCCGGTCGGCAAGGCCCACGCGGGCGAGGCAGGTCATCGCCTCGGCGCGGACGGCGGCGGGGGCGAGGAACTGGGCCCAGGTGCGAGGGCCGGTCATCCGGGCCTGCACGCCGTGGACGACGTTCGACAGGACCGACAGACGCGGGACAAGGTTGTGACGCTGCCAGACGATGCCGACCCGGGCGCGGAAGCGGCGGAGGGCGGAGGGCGACAGGCTGCCCACCTCATGCCCGAGCATCCGGACCTGGCCCGAGGTCGGCTCGATCAGCCGGACGAGGCAGCGCAGGAGGGTGGACTTGCCGGAGCCATTGGCGCCGATCAGGGCGGTCGACTGGCCCGGAGCCAGAGTGAAGTCGACGCCGGAGAGGATGGCATGGCCCGAGAAGGCCTTGGTCAGGCCGGTCACGGCAAGGACCGGTTCCACCAGGGTGGAACCGGCCAGGGCCCGAGAGGGAAGGACGGGCGCGTTCATCTGCGGATCACTGACCGACGAATTCGGTGAACTCGGTGATCCCGATGTTCTCGTACATCTTGCGGACCACGTCGTAGTCGGCGTCGGTCACCGCTGCGTTGAAGGCGCCGCCGATGTACTTGGCGTTCTCTTCGGTCTGGGTGATCGCGGCCAGAAGCGTGTCGCCCTGGTCGGCAAAGGTCTTGCGGACGGTCTCGACCACTTCGGGCGCGACCTTGGGCGAGGCGAGGAGAATGTCGTCGGGCAACTGGTCACCCTTGACGATCACCCGGAACTTCTGGTCGGGGAACTTTTCGGTAATGCTGTCGATATGGGTGCGGTTCAGGCCGACCGCGGCGATCTCGCCCGAGATCAGCGCTTCGACCGCAACGTTGCGGTTCAGGAAGACGGGTTCGTAGTCGACCGCGTAGCCCATCCCCGCCTTGGACAGAAGATCGACCGGCCCAAGATGCTGCGAGGTCGAACCGATCTCGCCGAACGAGATCTTGGTGCCTTTCAGGTCAACCGGGGCCTTCACCGGGCTTTCGTCCAGCACCACGACAGTCGAGTAGTAGTCGGGGCGCTTGAAGGTCACCACCGGCTGAGCATCAAGGCGCGCGTTGAACACGACATATTCCGCCGGGCCGGTCAGCACGAAGTCGACCTGATCGGCGGCCATCGCCTCGACCGCGACGGTGCGGCCCGAGACCGGGAAGAATTCGACCTTCAGGCCCGAGGCGGCTTCGAACGCGTCCTTGAACGGACCCATCTCGCGCTGGAGCGCTTCCAATCCGTCGATGTCGGTCACGGCAAAGCGGATCACGTCTTCGGCTTGCGCGGTGGCGGCAGAAAGGCTGAGGGCGAAGAGGGCGGAGGCAACGAGCTTTTGCATGTCGGAGGTCCATCTGAAGGAAAGGATGGACCGCAGCTACCAGCCCTGCATGACGCGGACGCGACTGGTGGATTACAGATTTATGACCGGCAGGGGGCGCCTAGACGTCCTGCAGCCGCGCCCGCATCTGCGTCAGCTCGACCGAATTCCGCGCCCCGGTCTTCTGCAACAGCCGCGAGCGATGCACTTCGACCGTGCGCATCGCGATGCCCAGCCGGTCGGCGATCTGTTTGTTCAGCTGGCCCTGCAGGATCAGGTCCATCACCTCGACCTCACGTGACGACAGGGTGGCAAAACGCGCGGCGATGGCCTGACGGCTGGTGCTTTCCAGCGCCCGACCGCGGTGCAGGTCCATCGCGCGCTGGGCAAGGTCGACGATCTGGTTGTCGTTGAACGGCTTTTCCAGAAAGTCGAAGGCCCCGCTTTTCAGGCTTTGCACGGCCAGGGACACATCGGCATGGCCGGTCAGGAAGATGACCGGGGGCAGGGCGGCGGCCTTGCCTTCCGTTTGCAACAGCGCGTCCAAGACTTGCGGGCCGGACAGGCCGTCCATCCGCACATCCAGCACGATGCAGCCGCAGTCGGCTTGCGGCCAGGCGGCGAGAAACGCCTCACCCGAGGTCCAGAGCCGGGTCGCGATCCCGCGCGAGGCGAAGAGGAACTGAAGGCTGTCGCGCAGGGCTTCCTCGTCATCGACGATGTGCACGGCAAGATCGGGTGCATCGGTCATGGCGGCACTCCTTCGCTGGCGGCATAGGGCAGGCGCAGGGTAAATGTCGTGCCGCCGCCGGGGTTCGGGGCGTGTGACAGGCTGCCGTGCAGAAGCTCGGCGATAGATCGGCAGATGTTCAGCCCCATCCCCATGCCCTGCGGTTTGGTGCTGGTGAACGGGTCGTAAAGCCGGTTCTGAAGTTCGGGTGGGATGCCGGGGCCCTGGTCGACGATGTCCAACCGCAGGCCACCGGGTTCGGGCGTCAGGCGCAGGGTCAGCTGGTCGCCGTGGCGCGGGCCGGTTGCCATCGCCTCCATCCCGTTGCGGATCAAGTTGACCATGACCTGTTCGATCAGGATGCGGTCGGCCAGCACCGGGCCAAGCGCCTCGCCTGGCGGCTCCAGCGCCAGCCGCACCCGCATCTCGCGGGCTTCGGCGGCCATCAGGCCCACGGCGTCGGCGGCCACCTCGGCCAGATCGGTCGGCACCACCTGCGGCTCGCGCTTTTTCACGAAATCCTGGATGCGGCGGATGATCAGCCCCGCGCGCCGCGCCTGCGCCGCCAGCTTTTCGAAAGCGCTTTTCAGCGCGGGAGAGTCGGTCTGCCCCGCCTCGATCAGGTTCAGCCCGCCTGCAGCATAGGACGCAATCGCCCCCAGGGGCTGGTTCAGTTCATGCGCGAGGGTCGAGGCCATTTCCCCCATCGTCACCAGCCGTCCGGTGCGGGCGAGGTTGTCTTCCTGCAGGCGGGCGTCGCGGGCGGCGCGCTTGGCATCGGTGATGTCGATGACCGAGCCCATCCAGCCGTGATGGCGGCCCGAGGCGTCGATCAGCGGGGCCTCGTAGACCTGCACCTCGATCTCGCTGCCATCGGCGCGGCGGAAGTGGGTCTCGAAGCTTTGCGGGGCTGCCGGGCCGGTCGCAAGCTGGGTCTGCCGGGCCAGGGTTTCATCGACGGCGTCGGGCGACCAGTAGGGCATGGGCGGCAGGCGGCCGATCAGGTCCGAAGGCGCAAGGCCCACCAGTTTGCAGAAGGCGGCGTTGACATAAAGGATGCGGCCGGAATGGTCCTTGGCGCGCAGGCCGACGGTCAGGCTTTCCTCCATCGAGCGGCGAAAGGCCATTTCAGCGCGCAGCCGCTGTTCGGCCTGCCGTCGGTGCTGGGTGTTGCGCTGCAGGATCAGAAGGGCCACGACGGCGAAGGCCGCAAGGGCGACGATGGCGGCAAGGAGCGCGGTGGTGCCAAAGGCAGTGGGGCGGTCATAGGCGGTGATCTGCAGCGTGGTGCCTGCCAGCGGCGGGTCGAAGCTGATGGTGTGGAAGGGCGCGCCGTCCGCCACCGGGCGGCGGGCGCGTTCGGCCAGGGTTGCGGAGGTGTCGAAGATGCGCACCGCATATTGCTCGGCGATCCACCAGGGGATGTGGCGGTCCAGCATCAGGGGCAGGGCGATGGTGGCCACGACAACCCCGCCATCGGCACCGGACTGGCGCAGCGCCAGGGGGACGACGCCGCTGTCGACCGTACCATAGGCCGGGCGGGCAATGGCCACGGGCGCGCGCAGCAAGGTTTCGACCAGCGGCTGGGCCTGGGGCGTCATGCCCTGCGGGACCGAGGCGACAAGGGTACCCGTGGCGTCAAACCATTGCACCGACAGGGTTTCCGGGTTGGCCGCGATGTGCAGCCGCGCGCGGGTTTGCAGGGTCTCCAGCGTGGTGCCGCTGGCGGCATCGAAGGCAAGGCGGACCAGCATGTCCTCGTCCACCGCAAGCTGGAAGCGCAGGGTCTGTTCGACCCAGAGCGCGTCGGTCGCGAGCTTGGCGCGGGCGCGTTCGTCGTCCGACCGCGAGACGATCCAGACCAGCGAGGCGACAAGGGCGACGAGGGCCACGATGGCGAGGAGGGGAATGAAAGACAGAACATCCCAGCGCCGGGAGGCCATCAGGCTCTCGGTCAGCCCGAATGCGGGCTCGGGGCACGGGGCGTCCTGCCCGGGCAAGCTGGAATTTTCCTCCGACGTGTGCGCACCCTCCCCGATGAACACGCCCCATTCCTTCCATCGGGGCGGGCGGTTGTCCATTGCGGAAAGCCACAATAGCGCGGGGCGCGGGTCTTGAGGCATCACGTTGGGCAATCCGCCGAGGAGGGCGGACAACTGGAGGAGAAACCCATGCTGACCCGTCGCAGTCTGGCCGCCCTTGCCGGCGCCACCGCCCTGGCCCTGTCGCTGGCCGCCCCTGTCGCCGCACAGGACAAGATCGTCATCAAGTTCAGCCATGTCGTCGCCCCCGACACGCCCAAGGGCAAGGCGGCCGCCAAGTTTGAGGAGTTGGCCGAGGCCTATACCAATGGCGCGGTCGACATCGAGGTTTATCCCAACAGCCAGCTGTACAAGGACAAGGAAGAGATGGAGGCGCTGCAGTTGGGCGCGGTCCAGATGCTGGCGCCGTCGCTGGCAAAGTTCGGGCCTTTGGGCGTGCAGGACTTCGAAGTGTTCGATCTGCCCTTCATCTTCGCCGACTACGACGCTCTGCGGAAGGTGACGCAGGGCGATGTGGGCAAGATGCTTTTGGACAAGTTGCAGGACAAGGGCATCACCGGGCTTGCCTATTGGGACAACGGCTTCAAGATCATGTCGGCCAACAGCCCGCTGAAGTCGCCGGATGATTTCCTGGGGCTGAAGATGCGGATCCAGTCGTCGAAGGTGATCGAGGCGCAGATGAACGCGCTGGGCGCGGTTCCGCAGGTGATGGCGTTTTCCGAGGTCTATCAGGCCCTGCAGACCGGTGTGGTCGATGGCACGGAAAACCCGCCGTCGAACATGTATACCCAGAAGATGAACGAAGTGCAGACCAACGCCACGGTGTCGAACCACGGCTATCTCGGCTATGCGGTCATCGTGAACAAGCAGTTCTGGGACGGCCTGCCCGAAGACGTGCGCGCCGGGCTGGACAAGGCGATGGTCGAGGCGACCGACTATGCCAACGCGATTGCCAAGGAAGAGAACGACAAGGCGCTGGAGGCGATGAAAGCCGCCGGGACGACCGAGTTTTACGACCTGACCGACGAAGAGCGTGCCGCCTGGACCGAGGCTCTGGCCCCGGTGCATGACGAAATGGCCGAGCGGATCGGTGCCGAGACCATCGCCGCCGTGAAGGGCGTTTTGGGCATGTAAGCCCGCCGGGGCGGTCCCATCGCGGATCGCCCCCAGTTCCCATTTCTGATCCCGAAATCCCAGACCCTGCGAGGTGTGCCATGCTGCGCCTGCTGGACCGGTTCGAAGAAGTGCTGATCGCCACGCTGATCGCGGTGGCGACGCTGCTTATTTTCCTGTCGGTCACCCATCGTTTCGCCATCGGCTTTGCCGCCGACCTTGTCGGCTACGCCCGATCAGCCGAAATGGAAGCCCTGGGCAACTTTGCCCGGTCCACGTTCAAGACCATCAACGGCCTGAAGATGACCTGGGCGCAAGAGGCCTGCATCTACCTGTTCGTCTGGATGGCCAAGTTCGGCGCGGCCTACGGGGTGCGCACCGGCATCCATGTCGGGGTCGATATCCTGTCCGAACGGCTGGAAGGAACCGCCCGGCGCACCATCACCACCATCGCCATGTCGGGCGGCGTGATCTTCACCGCGATTCTGACCTGGATCGGGACGGACTTTGTCTGGCACGTCCGCGCCGGCGGGCAGGTCTCGCCGGATCTCGAAATGCCGATGTGGATCATCTACCTCGCCGTGCCGCTGGGCTCGGCGCTGATGTGCTTCCGTTTCATCCAGGCGCTGGTCCATTTCCTGAAGACTGGCGAAGTCGCCCATCACGACCATGGCGCCGTCGACGGGCTGGATGACGAGGCCGATGACCTTGCCAAGGGAGGCCACGCATGACCGCGCTGCTGATCTTCGCAATCCTGGCACTTCTTCTGATCACCGGGATGCCGGTGTCCATCGCGCTGGGCCTGACCGTCTTCACCTTCCTGTTCACGTTCTCGGACGTTCCGCTGGACGCCATCGCGCTGAAGCTGTTCACCGGCATCGAAAAGTTCGAGATCATGGCGATCCCGTTCTTCATTCTGGCGGGCAACTTCCTGACCCATGGCGGGGTCGCGCGGCGGATGATCCGCTTTGCCTCGTCGATGGTCGGGCATTGGTACGGTGGGCTTGGCCTCGCCTCGGTCCTGTCCTGCGCCCTTTTCGCCGCGATCTCGGGCTCCAGCCCCGCGACGGTGATGGCGGTTGGGTCGATCATGCTGCCCGCGATGGTGAAACAGGGCTACCCGGCGCAGTTCGGCGTCGGCACGATCACCAGTTCCGGCGGCCTTGGCATCCTGATCCCGCCGTCCATCGTCATGGTGATGTATGCCGTGGCAACCAGCGGCATGGTGGTGAAAGGCCCGAATGGCGAGGATGTGATGTCCGCCTCGATCGGTGATTTGTTCATCGCCGGCGTGCTGCCGGGGCTGATGCTGGCATTGATGCTGGCCGGGACCACCACCTGGCGGGCCTGGAAGAACGACTATCCGCGCCTGCCGCGTGCGCCCTTCGTCAACCGCTGGAAGGCGTTTCGCGAGAGCGTCTGGGGGTTGATGCTGATCGTCATCATCATGGGCGGCATCTATGGCGGCATCTTCACGCCCACCGAAGCGGCAGCCGTCAGCGCGGTCTACGCCTTTGTCGTCGCGGTCTGGGTCTACAAGGACATCAAGCTGTCCGAGGTGCCCAAGGTCCTGCTGTCTTCGGCCGCGATGTCGGCGATGCTTCTCTACATCATCACCAACGCCGTGATGTTCGCCTTCATCCTGACCTCGGAGCAGATCCCACAGACGCTGTCGGCCTGGATCGTCGATCTCGGCCTCGGCAAGGTCGGGTTCCTGCTGATCGTCAACGTGATGCTGCTGATGATCGGCATGGTGATGGAGCCGTCGGCCATCGTGTTGATCATGGCACCGATCCTCTATCCGGTCGCCATGGCGCTGGGGGTCGATCCGGTGCATTTCGGGATCATGCTGGTGGTCAACATGGAGATCGGGCTTTGCACGCCGCCGGTGGGGCTGAACCTCTACGTCGCCTCGGCCCTGTCGAAACTGGGATTGACCGAAGTCACCCGGGCGACCTGGCCCTGGCTTTTGACGATGCTGGCCTTCCTGATGCTGATCACCTACATCCCCGAGATCACGCTGCTGCTGCCGCGCCTTCTGGGGATGTAGGCCAAAGGGCCGCGCGGGGCATCTGCTCCGCGCGGACTAATTTCGGGGCTGACCGGCGGATCACCGCGCAAAAGGCCCTGAACCTGTGGGATGCCGGGCGGGTTTCCGCTGACACTGTTCCGCCACCCGCCTACCAGACCGACCGGTCGTGCCAATAAAAGGCTTGAAGTCAAAGGCATTCGGCGCGACGGTCGGCGCACTCCTGCTAGGACGACAATTGGAACCGGTGGCTGATTTGGCTAGTTTTGGCACAGGAGTCGTGCTGTTGTCGGGCTCTTTGAGAGCCCGGCGGTGTCTTGCGGCCATCTCCAGGCTGTACTCATGCCTTATTGCCGCCCGAGCGGTCGGGCATGGTCCGGGCCGGAATCGCACAGGTCTGCATCTGGAGTCTGCATTGGTCTTGACCGGGTTTTCGCCCAGCTTCCATCGGGGCATCTGGTCCTGATGCCGTTGCGGTCGTGGAAACCTGCCATCGTCGCCGGGCGCGCGCTGGACGAACAGGCGTCCGGGCGGACCTGGGATGTGATTGTCATCGGCACCGGCATCGGTGGCGGGCTGGTCGGACGGCGGCTGGCCGAACGCGGGCTGTCGGTGCTGTTCGTGGAGAAAGGCCCGCTGGGGTATCGCACGGAAAGCCAGGACTTGCGCGACGACGTCGATGATTACACCGCGCGGCAGATGCGGGGCTTCTGGCCGACCAAGGTCGAGGTGCGGCTGGACGGTGGCCGGGCGCAGCAATTCTTCGCCCCCATCGGCAGCGGCGTCGGCGGCACCTCGGTCTTCTATGCCGCAGCGGTCGAGCGGCCCGAACGCCATGACATGGAAACCGTCGGCGCGATGCAGCATCCGACGGGGGGCTGGCCGGTCGGCTATGACGCCTTCGCCCCTTATTTCGATCAGGCGGCCGAGGTGCTGTCGCTTCGGGGCGAGGGCGATCCGGCTTCGGGCCTGCCTGCGCCCGCGCTCTTGGCGCCGCCGCTGCGCGAGGCCGAAGTCGCTCTGTTCGAGGATCTGCGCCAGTGCGGGCTGCATCCCTATCGCTCGCACGAGGCGATGCGCCGGGTGCCGGGCTGCGCGGATTGTCTGGGCCGCAAATGCCCGCTGCCCTGCAAGATGGACGGACGGTCTGCTGGCGTCGAACCGGCGATGGAGACGGGCCGGGTGATGCTGCTGGCAGACGCCTCGGTCGAGGAGCTGATCGAGGTCGGGGGGCGGATCAGCCAGGTCAGGGTGCGTCGCGGCGGGCGGGACATGTTCCTGACCGGGCAGGTGGTCGTGCTGGCGGCGGGTGCGCTCCATTCGCCGCGCATTCTCCTTGGCTCGACCGGCACCCATGCGGAAGGCTGCGCCAATTCCAGCGGCTGGGTCGGGCGCGGGCTGATGTTCCACCTCAGCGAGATGCTGGCGCTTTGGCCGCGCCGGGGCAAGCCGGCGGCAGGGGCGACCCGGACGGTAGCGTTCCGGCACCTCTATGCGCATGAGGGCAGGCGGCTGGGGCTGGTGCAGTCAATGGGCGTCGCCGCCGATGCCGGGCAGATCGCGGCCTATCTGAAGGAACGGATTTCGCAGTCGGGCCTGCGGCGGGTGCCGGGGATCCGGCGGATGGCGACGCTGGTGGCAAAGGTCGGGGCCGTGATCTTTGGCAAGGCGACGGTATTTGTCGGTGTCCTTGAGGACCTGCCCTACTATGAGAACCGGGTGCTGCGCCATCCCGAAGAGCCGGATGTCCCGGTGATCGAATACCGGCTGAATGCCGAGCTTCTGGACCGTCGCGCCGCCTTCCGTCGGGTGGTCCGCAACCGGCTTGGCCGTTGGCGCACGCTGCTTCTGGGCTTTGGCCCCGCGCTGAACTATGGGCATTCCTGCGGAACGCTGCGGTTCGGCAATGACCCGAAGACCTCGGTTCTGGACGCAAATTGCAAGGCGCATGATCTGGACAACCTTTATGTGGCCGACGGGTCCTTTTTGCCCACGTCGATGGGGGTGAACCCCAGTCTGATGATTGCGGCCAATGCGTTGCGGGTCGCCGACGTGATCGTGGCCCGCCACCAGGCCGAACAGAGAGAAGCGGTGTGATGCAGGACAGCCCGATCAGGCCGGACCCCCGGGACGGGGTTGCGATCGTCACTGGCGCGAGCGGTGAGCTTGGCCTTGCCCTGACCTCGGCGCTTGCCCTGCGCGGCTTGGCCGTCGCGGGGATCTCGGCCACGCCGTTCGAGCCGGGGCATGATGGCATCCTGCCGGTCATCGCCGATGTCCGCGACCCAGGCGCCGTGACTGCGGCCTTTGCCGCGATCCGCGACCGTCTTGGCGCGCCGACGATCCTGATCAACGGGGCCGAGGTCTATCCGCACCGCGACATCCTTGAGGAAACGCCGGTCAGCTTCATGGACACGGTGCAGCTGAACCTCGGCGGCGCGTTCAACTGCTGCCATGCCGTCCTGCCGGAAATGGTCGCCCGGGGCCGGGGCCGCATCATCAACATCGTGACCTTCGCCGATGTCATGCCCGCACCGCTTGCTGCGGGCTATTCGGTGTCGAAGGGCGCGTTGCGCATCCTGACCCGCGCTTTGGTGGCCGATCTTGGCGACCGCTTCCCCGGCATCGTGATCAACGACTGGGTCCCCGGCACCCATACTCCGCGCAAGGGCATTCCCGATGGGGTCGACCCGGCTGTTGCGGCCGAGTGGGGCGCGCACCTTGCGCTTCTCGACGACCGCGAGATCAATGGCCTTGTCTTCCTGCAGGACCGCGAGCACATGCCGCCCAGGTCACTGAAGGGCCGGGTCAAGGACCGGGTACTGGGTCGGGGCCGCGTTCGGGTGCGCCTCAAGTAGCGCCAGTGGCACCGCAAGGCGTCGGGGTGATTGCATGACTTGGGCTCCCGCGCTATCCCCAAGGAAACACGTGGGGGAAACATGAGCCGCGCATTCGTCTTTCCGGGGCAGGGCGCCCAGACCATCGGCATGGGCCGCGCCCTGGCCGAGGCCTATCCGGCCGCCAAAGCCGTCTTCGACGAGGTCGACGCAGCACTTGGCGAAAATCTGTCCAAGCTGATCTGGGAAGGCGACATTGCCGACCTGACGCTGACCAAGAACGCCCAGCCCGCGCTGATGGCCACCTCCATTGCCGCCCTGCGCGCGCTGGAGGCGGAAGGCTTCGGCATCGACCAGGCAAGCTTTGTCGCCGGGCATTCCCTGGGCGAATACTCTGCCCTCTGCGCCGCGGGGTCGCTGACCCTGTCCGACACCGCGCGTCTTCTCCGCATCCGCGGTCAGGCCATGCAAGAGGCGGTGCCGGTCGGCGTTGGCGCGATGGCAGCACTTCTGGGCCTCGACTTCGAGACCGCCACCGCCGTCGCCGCCGAGGCCGCGCAAGGTGAGGTCTGCCAGGCCGCGAACGACAATGACCCCGCTCAGGTGGTGGTTTCGGGCCACAAGGGTGCGGTCGAACGCGCCGTGGAAATCGCCAAGGCCAAGGGCGCCAAACGCGCGCTTCTTCTTCCCGTGTCCGCCCCGTTCCACTGCGCCCTGATGCAGCCCGCCGCCCATGTCATGGCCGAAGCGCTGGCCGCGGTGCCCATCGCCAAGCCAAGCCTGCCGGTCGTGGTCAACGTCCGCGCCGAGGCGGTGATGGAGCCCGACCGCATCCTTGATCTTCTGATCGCGCAGGTCACCGGGTCGGTCCGCTGGCGGGAAAGCGTCCTCTGGATGGAAAAGGCCGGGGTCACCGAGTACTGGGAGATCGGTGCAGGCAAGGCTTTGTCGGGGATGATAAAGCGCACCGCAGCCGCAGCAACCACCCGCGCAATCGGCACGCCCGACGACATCGCCGCTCTCAAGGCGTGAAGGAGAAGACCATGTTTGATCTGACCGGCAAATCCGCCCTTGTGACGGGGGCATCGGGCGGCATCGGCGCCGACATCGCCCGCGCGCTGCATGCCGCCGGGGCGACCGTCGGCCTCTCGGGCACCCGGATAGAACCGCTTGAGGCGCTGGCCGCCGAGCTGGGCGAACGGGCGCATGTGCTGCCCTGCAACCTGTCAAACCCCGAGGACGTCGAAACCCTGGTCAAGCGCGCGGCCGAGGCGATGGGCGCCGTGGACATCCTGGTCAACAACGCCGGGATCACCCGCGACGGTCTGGCGATGCGGATGTCGGATGACGACTGGCAGTCGGTGATCGACGTCAACCTGACCGCCCCTTTCCGTCTGTCCCGTGCTGCGATCCGGGGCATGATGAAGGCGCGCTGGGGCCGGATCATCAACATATCTTCGGTGGTCGGGCGCGCAGGCAATGCGGGGCAGGCGAACTATGCGGCCTCCAAGGGCGGGCTTGTCGCCCTGTCGAAGTCGCTGGCCGAAGAGGTTGCCAGCCGGGGGATCACGGTGAACTGCGTGGCACCGGGGTTCATCGAGACGGCAATGACCGACAAGCTGAACGAGGCGCAGCGCGACACGATCCTGGCCTCGGTGCCCGCCGGGCGGATGGGCACGCCGCAGGAAATCGCGGCGGCTGTCCTGTACCTTGCCTCGCAAGAAGCGGCCTATGTGACCGGGGCCACGTTGCATGTGAATGGCGGGATGGACATGGTCTGACGCGCGGGAGCGCAAGTCAGGTTAAAGCGTTTGCCATAACCTGCGACCCTTGGTATAGGCGCGCAGGATTGAGGCCCGGGACATCGGGCAGAACGAAAAGGGCCAGGTGAATTCCGGCCGCAGATAGAGGAACGGACATGAGCGACATCGCTGATCGCGTGAAGAAGATCGTCGTCGAGCATCTGGGCGTCGAAGCCGACAAGGTGACGGAATCGGCCTCGTTCATCGACGACCTGGGTGCAGACTCGCTTGACACGGTCGAGCTGGTCATGGCTTTCGAGGAAGAGTTCGGGATCGAGATCCCGGATGACGCCGCCGAAACCATCCAGACCTTCGGCGATGCGGTGAAGTTCATCTCGGAAGCCGCCTGAGGCGCTTTCGTCCGGTTTCGGACAGCAGGGCACCCTTCGGGGTGCCTTTTGCGTTTGTCTGCGTATAGTCTGGCCTGATCCTTCATCAGCAAAGGACAGGCCATGCCGTTCCCCGACTTTTTTCGCGCCTTCCCGGCGCTGGACGTGCCATTTCCCGACGACGTGGTCAGCACTCAGGCCGTCCGCTCGGATGCGGGGCTGGTGGTGTTCTTCAGCTTTCACCAGGACATGGTCCTGCCGATGCATGCCCATGGCGCGCAGTTGGGCTCGGTGATCGAAGGGGAAATTACCTTCACCATCGGCGAGCACACGCGGGTCTACCGGCCCGGCGACTCCTACAGCATCCCCGCCGGGGTTCAGCACGGCGCCCGGATCCAGGCGGGAACACGGGTCGTCGACGTCTTTCAGGAAGCCGACCGCTACCCCCTGCGCGGCTGATCCTGCGGCTGGCGCGGCGCGGGCTCGCCCATGGATGGCGGCGGTGCTTGCGCTTGGGCCTCTGGGCGGGCCAGTCTGGCCACAGGAAATCGGAGAGGGAGCGTCATGACCGGCAACACCGCCCTTGGCACGATGTTCGGCGCCGCCAACGTCGAGACCTTCATGGGCATCCCGCGGAACCGGGACCTGTCGCGGCTTTCAGCGAAGATGGCGCTGATCGGGGCGGATGGCTGTACGCCTTACGCCTCGGTGGGTTTCTACTGTGAGGGTGGCCCGGCGGCGATCCGGGCGGCCGGGGCGGCCTATGCGGCGAACCTCGCGCATATGAACTTTGATCTGGGCGGGCCGGTGTTTCCGGGCGGCGTCTCGGCGGTGGATGCGGGCGACCTGCCGCAGGATGTTGCAGACGCGGCGGGGAACCGGGCGCGCATCTTTGGCGCGGTCAGCCAGATCCTGGACCGGGGTGGGGTGCCGATGCTGATCGGGGGCGACGACAGCCTGCCGATCCCGATGCTGGAGGCTTATGGCGCGCGGGGGCGGGGCTACACGATCCTGCAGATTGACGCACATATCGACTGGCGCGACGAGGTGCAGGGCGAACGGCTGGGGCTGTCCTCGACCATGCGGCGGGCGTCCGAGATGGATCACATCGACGCGATCATCCAGGTCGGTCAGCGCGGCATCGGCTCGGCCCGGTTGCAGGACGTGGCGGATGCGGAAGACTGGGGTGTCGGGTTCATCCCGGCGGGCGAGGTGGCGCGGTATGGCAGCACGCGGGCGCTGGACCTGATCGCCGAGGGGGCGGAGGTTATCGTCTGCCTCGACCTTGACGCGCTGGACCCGGCCATCATGCCTGCCGTGATCGGGCGGACGGCGGGGGGGCTTGGCTACTGGCAGGTGCTGGAGGTGATCGCGGGCGTGGCCGAAAAGGCGCGGATCGTCGGCTTCGACATGGTGGAGTTCATGCCCGAGCGCGACATCGACGGGCAGGGGGCGGCGGTGGCAGCGCAGCTGCTGGCCGCCGTGATGGGCATCGTGGCGCGGCAGGGATGAGGCATTAAGGAATCCTGAACGTCCGCGACCAAGTGTCTGATTTCCTTTCTCTTCCAGAGATTGTCCACCGTGGACACTTCGCCCGCCCGCCGATGGAAGTGCCCCAAGGTTGCGAAGCCCGGGGGGGCCGTGTATCACCCGGAAAAGCCTGATCCGTTGGAGGAAGAGCATGCGTCGTGTCGTGGTCACCGGTCTGGGTATGGTCACCCCCCTGGCCTGCGGGGTCGAGGAAACCTGGTCCCGCCTGATCGCCGGCCAGTCGGGCGCGGGGACGATCACCAAGTTCGACAGTTCGAATGTCGTGACCCAATACGCCTGCGAGATCCCGCGGGGCGACGGTTCGGACGGGACCTTCAACCCCGATGACTGGATGGAGCCGAAGGAACAGCGCAAGGTCGATGACTTCATCATCTACGGGATGGCCGCCGCCGTGCAGGCCGTGCGGGATGCCGGGTGGGATGATATCTCCGAAGACGAGAAGCTGCGGACCGGGGTGATGATCGGGTCGGGCATTGGCGGGCTGAACTCGATCGCCGAGACCGCCGTGCTGATCAAGGAGAAGGGCCCGAAGCGGGTCTCGCCCTTCTTCATTCCCGGTGCTCTGATCAACCTGATCTCGGGCCAGGTCTCGATCCGGTTCGGCTTCAAGGGTCCGAACCACGCGGTGGTGACGGCCTGCTCGACCGGGGCGCATGCCATCGGCGACGCGGCGCGGCTGATCCAGTGGGGCGACGCCGACGTGATGGTGGCGGGCGGGGCGGAGAGCCCGATCTCGGAAATCGGGATTGCCGGCTTCAACGCCTGCAAGGCGCTGTCCACGAAGCGGGCTGATGAGCCGCAGAAGGCCTCGCGTCCCTATGACGCCGACCGCGACGGGTTCGTGATGGGTGAAGGCGCCGGGGTGGTCGTGCTGGAGGAGTATGAACACGCCAAGGCTCGCGGGGCCAAGATCTACTGCGAGGTGCTGGGATACGGCCTCTCGGGCGACGCTTACCACATCACCGCGCCGTCCGAGGATGGCGACGGCGGCTATCGCAGCATGGCGGCCGCGCTGAAGCGGGCTGGGTTGGAGGCCAAGGACATCGACTATATCAACGCCCACGGCACCTCGACGATGGCTGACACGATCGAGCTTGGCGCGGTCGAGCGGCTCTTGGGCGATCATGCGCCGCACGCGACCATGTCCTCGACCAAGTCGTCGATCGGGCACCTTCTGGGGGCCGCAGGTGCGGTGGAGGCGATCTTCTGCGTGCTGGCGCTGCGCGATCAGGTGGCACCCCCGACGATCAACCTGGACAACCCGGCGGTTCAGCCAAAGCTTGACCTGGCCCCGAACAAGGCGGTCAAGCGGAAGATCGATGTGGCGCTGTCGAACAGCTTTGGCTTCGGCGGGACCAACGCCAGCCTCGTCCTCGGCAAGGTGCGCTGAGGATGTGGCGGTCCGTCGCCTCGAACGCGCTGACGCTGTTCATCGTGATCCTGATCGCGATGGCGGCTTTGGTGGCCTGGGGGCGGAACGAGTTCTTTGCCGCAGGGCCGCTGACCGGGCCGATCTGCCTGGAGGTGGAGCGGGGGGCCAGCCTGTCGGCGGTCAGCCGGAACCTTGAAGAACGGGGTGCTATCACCGACGCGCGGATTTTCCGCATCGGGGCGGAATATGCCGACCGGGCGGATGACCTGAAGTTCGGAAGCTACATGGTTCCGGAGCAGGCCAGCATGTCGGAAGTGCTGGAAGCGATCACCTCGACGGGGCGGTCGACCTGCGGGCGCGACCTGAATTTCCGGATTGGGGTGACGCAGGCTGACGTGGTGCTGAGCGAGCTGGACCTGACGACGAACTCCTATGCCGAAGTGGCGCGGTTCGACGCCGGGGTCGATCCCCTGCCGCCAGAGTATCTGGACGTGTCGGACGACCCGGCGCTGGTGTTCCGGATCACGGTCGCCGAGGGCGTGACCAGCTGGCAGATCGTTGATGCACTGAAGAAGGCGGATTTCCTGCAAGGCGCGCTGGAAACGGTGCCGCCGGAGGGGTCGCTGGCGCCGGGCGGCTATGAGGTCGAGCGCGGGACGGAGCGCGGTACGATCATCGCCGAGATGACCGAGAAGCAGGCGGCGATCCTGGCAGAGGCCTGGGCGGCACGGGCCGAGGGGCTGCCCTATGACACGCCGGAAGAGGCGCTGATCATGGCCTCGATCATCGAGAAGGAAACCGGCATCGCCGATGAGCGTGGACAAGTGGCCAGCGTGTTCATCAACCGCCTGCAGCAGGGGATGCGGCTGCAGACCGACCCGACGGTGATCTACGGCGTGACCAAAGGCGAGGGCGTGCTGGGGCGGGGCCTGCGCCAAAGCGAACTGCGCCGCGAGACGCCCTACAACACCTATGTGATTGACGGGTTGCCACCGACGCCGATTGCGAACCCGGGTGTGGAAGCGATCAAGGCCGCAGTGAACCCCGAGCAGACGGACTACCTGTTCTTCGTCGCCGATGGCACGGGTGGGCACGCCTTTGCCCAGACGCTGGACGAGCACAACGAGAACGTCGCCCGCTGGCGCGCCATCGAGGCGGAACAGGGTGCGGCGGAAGAGAGTGGCGTCCAGGGCGAGTGACGGTTAAGGAAGCGTGAAGGCTGCGTCCCTACAAGTCCTTGATCCCATTGCGTTTTGCCTTGACTTTGCGCGCGGTCTGATGTAGAGATCGTGGCATGCTAGAAGAAGTGTCGAAGCGGCCCGGGGGCGACCCCGTTGGCCGCTTTTTCATTTCCTTCGTGCGCGGGCAGCATGAGGGGGTGTCGAGACTAGATGACAGTCAGGTTCACGGGGGACGTGCCCACTTCAGAAGACGTGCTGGGGGTCACGGAGCGGCTTTACGAAGAGGCGGTCTTGGAGCTTGAACGCACCATGAACGCGCTTAAGGCCGGGGAATTCAACGAAGTGAAGGCGGCACAGGCAGCGATCCGCGATCTACGCGAGACCGCGCAGCATGTGCTGCGGGAAAGGGGCAAAGTTGACCAACTCCGCAAGCAGATTGCCGGCCACGTCGGAGCCGGGGGGGCACTCGACCTTGACGAGGCCCGAGCTGAAATCGGGCGCCGCCTGGCTTGCCTCCGCGGCGCCGGAGGAAGTGGATGACTTCCTGTCGGGTCTGAGCCAGAACGCATTGCTGGCGCTGCCCTGGGTGTTCGAGTTTTGGGCGCTGCCGCATCAGCTGCCGCCGCGGGGGGCCTGGAAGACCTGGGTCATCATGGGCGGACGCGGGGCGGGCAAGACGCGGGCGGGGTCGGAATGGGTGCGCGCCCAGGTGGAGGGCGCGGGGCCTGCGGATGCGGGTCGGTGCAAGCGGGTGGCGCTGGTCGGCGAGACGATCGACCAGGTGCGCGATGTGATGGTGCTGGGGGAAAGCGGGATCATTGCGTGTTCCCCTCCCGACCGGAAGCCGGAGTGGCAGGCGTCGAAGCATCAGCTGGTGTGGGCGAATGGGGCCATTGCGCAGGTGTTTTCGGCGCATGAGCCCGAGACAATGCGGGGGCCGCAGTTCGATGCGGCCAGGGCCATGAACACGGTTACGCGGCAGTCGACAAAGGCACCAACCAGCCGAACAAGTTCGTGGACGAAAAGTCGTCCGAATCCGGTTTGCCGGCGTGGTCGAACGGTCGGCGCGACGATCTCATCCAGATGCAGTATCTGCTGGCGATTGCGTCCTTCTGGTCGGAGGCCGCCAACAATCCCACCTCAACAGTCTATGCCGGGCCCATGGTCGATATGAGCCATGCGCATGCGTGGGCATGGGATGCGCGCCCCTTTCCGGAATTCCCTGGGCAGACCGAGATCTGGAATGACGGCGACAATTATGCGCGCGGGCATTGGTTGAACGGGCGCGCGTCGAACCAGCCCCTGGCTTCGGTGGTGAGCGAAATCTGCTACCGGTCGGGTGCAGATCAGATCGATGTGGGTTCCCTGTTCGGCTTGGTCCGCGGGTATCAACAAGGCGATCTTTCAACTGCCCGTTCAAGCCTGCAACCCTTGATGCTTGCCTTCGGATTTGACGCGTTCGAGAGGGAGGGTAAACTTGCCTTCAGGACAAGAGACGCGCGGGTTCAGGCCAGCATCGGCATCGAAGACCTCGCGGTGTCTCCGGATGTCGAAGCCAGCATAGAGGCGACGCGTCTGGCAGAGTCCGAGACCGCCGGTACGATCCGGTTGGGATTTGTCGACGCGCAGTCAAGTTACGAGGTACGGGCCGTCGAAACGCGGTTCCCGGATGAAGAGTCGGTCTCGGTATCCCAGACCGACCTGCCGCTGGCGATGACGCGCGTCGAAGGGCTGACGGCGGTGGAGCGTTGGCTGACCGAGGCCCGCGTCGCGCGTGACACGATCCGCTTCGCCCTGCCGAAATCGCGGCTGTCGGTTGGGGCTGGCGATGTCGTCAGCTATGACGGGCGGCGGTTCCGGGTGGACCGTGTCGAGCAAGCTGAGGGTCAGATCCTGGAAGCCGTCCGCGTCGAGCCGGGCGTCTATCTGCCGTCGGATCGTATTGACGAAACCATCTCGGTCCCTGCTTTTTCCGCGCCTGTTCCGGTCGTTCCGGTGTTTCTGGACCTTCCGCTTCTGACAGGGGCGGAAGTGCCGCATGCCCCGCATGTCGCTGTGGCTGCGCGACCTTGGCCCGGCACGGTGGCCGTCTGGTCTTCGGCCGAAGACGCAGGTTACGAGATCAACCGACTCGTTGCGGCTTCGGCTGTGATCGGTGTCACCGAGTCGCCGTTGTCCGCACACCATCCCGGGCTCTGGGACAACGGCCCGCCGCTTCGCGTCAAACTGGTCGGCGATGAGGTGGCGTCGGCAAGCGATCTCGCGGTGCTGAACGGCGCGAACGCCATGGCAATCGGTGACGGCAGCGGGGCCAACTGGGAGGTTTTCCAGTTCAGCGATGCACAACTGGTTGCACCCGACACCTACGAGTTGTCTGGAAGATTGCGCGGCCAGCTTGGTACCGACGGCGTCATGCCCGCAACTTGGCCGATCGGAAGCACGGTGGTGCTTCTGGACCTAGCCTTGGCGCAGGTTGATCTTGCGGCGTCTGCCCGCGGACTTGCCAGGTACTACCGTGTCGGGGTGGCATCGCGCGGCTACGATGACGTGAATACAGTCCTGCGTGTCGAGGCGTTCGACGGCATTGGTCTGCGACCCTATCCGGTGGCCCACCTTCGACACACGGTCACAGCTGGGGATGTGACGAGCACTTGGACCCGCAGAACTCGGATCGACGGGGACAGTTGGCAATCGTCCGAGGTGCCCTTGGCCGAAGAGACGGAAGCCTACCTGATCCGCGTCATCCAAGGCACGACCATCAGGGCAGAGTACTCGGTCAGCCAGCCTTCCTTTACCTATTCTGCCGCGATGCAGGCCGGCGATCTGGTGTCTGGTCCGTTCAGGCTTTCCGTCGCCCAGGTATCCACCAGCTTCGGGCCCGGTCCTTTCCGGCAGATCGATGTCGTCGTATAGCAGATCAGGTTTCCACTCCATTTCCAGCAAGTCGGAAAACATCGCGTGAAGCTAGCCGTGCCTGCAAGTTTGCGCGCAAGAATAGCCGATCAGACCTGATGCGTTCCGGCTTGCATCACCTCTGGTGATGACCTGATCCACAGAAATGCATCTCGAATGTCGTGACCGATGTGGTATGACTAGGCCACAGTCGGAGACGTCGCCATGCTTGAGACCAAACTGAAAGTGACCGCCATCGACCCGGTGTGGCGGCGCGTTTGCGAGGAAGCTGTTGAAGCCATTCGCAATGAGCCGCTGCTTGGCGGTCTTATGCATTCCGGGCTTCTCCACCATTCCTCACTGGAACGCGCACTCGCCTACCGCTTCTCGCTGAAGCTGGCCTCGGGCGAGATGAGCGAGCAGATCCTGCGGGAAATTGCGGATCACGCCTATGATTCCGATCCCGAAATCGGCGCAGCGGCGCGGTCCGATATGATGGCGGTCTATGAACGCGACCCTGCCTGCCACCGGTTCCTGCAACCGCTTTTGTTCTTCAAGGGCTATCAGGCCGTGCAGGCCTATCGGATCGGCCACTGGCTTTGGCAGTCGGGCAGGATCGATATGGCGTACTTTGTCCAGATGCGCGTGTCTGAAGTGTTTGGCGTCGACATCCATCCCGCGGCCCGCGTCGGCAAGGGGATCATGATCGACCACGCCCATTCCATCGTGATCGGCGAGACGGCAGTGGTCGGCGATAATGTGTCGATGCTGCATTCCGTCACTCTGGGCGGCACCGGCAAGGAAGATGGTGACCGGCATCCCAAGATCGGTGACGGCGTCCTGATCGGGGCAGGGGCCAAGGTTTTGGGCAACATCCATGTCGGGCAATGCTCCCGGATTGCGGCCGGCTCAGTGGTCCTTGAGGACGTTCCGCGGAACACTACCGTTGCCGGGGTGCCGGCGCGTGTCGTGGGCAAGGCTGGTTGCGCCCAGCCCGCATTGACCATGGACCAGATCCTGAAGGCCGAATGACCTGCCATTCATGATCCCGACGCTTCGTTCCTTCGCGGCAAGACTGACCGGCCTGGCGATCTCCACCTTTGCCCGTTTCATGACGGCCCCCCGTGCCATTTGGCAGGGCATCGAGCCCGTGCCATCGCAGCGGGTCTATTTCGCAAACCACAGCTCGAACGGCGATTTCGTCCTCCTGTGGACCGCGCTGCCAACCCCGTTGCGCCGCCGCACCCGTCCCGTGGCCGCACTGGACTATTGGCTGACGTCCCCCCTCCGTGCCTTCATCGGCCGCGAGGTCTTCAACGCCGTCCTCATCGACCGCCGCCCCGAGTCGCGGACCCAGGATCCCGTCACCCAGATGACCGAAGCCCTCGATCAGGGCTCCTCGCTCATTATCTTCCCCGAGGGACAGCGCAACAGCTCTGACGCGCCCCTGCTTCCCTTCAAGTCCGGGCTTTACCACCTTGCCAAAGCGCGGCCCCAAGTCGACCTTGTCCCGGTCTGGATCGCCAACCTCAACCGCGTGATGCCGAAGGGTGAAGTCATCCCCGTGCCCCTGATCTGCACTCTCACTTTCGGCGCCCCCCTGCACCTGGCCGAAGACGAACCGAAGGACGCCTTCCTCGCCCGCGCCACCGAGGCGCTGCTTGCGCTGAAGGCCCCCGCATGACCTCGCCGCACCTTCTCTGGCTGCTCGCCGGCGTCGGAACCATTCTGGTCCTCGCCTCCATTGTGGGCGAGATCCTGCGCGTCCGCCTTTCTCCCGCCGGTGAAAGCCCGGTGATCGAGAACCTGAACGCCCGCATCAATGCTTGGTGGGTGATGGTGATCTGCCTGGCGCTCGCCTTTATCGCGGGCAAGCCCGGTGTCGTCCTCCTTTTTGCGCTCTGCTCCTTCGCCGCGCTCCGCGAGTTCCTCACCCTCACCACCCACAACCGCGCCGATCACTGGTCCTTGGTCGCCTGCTTCTTCCTGATCCTGCCCTTGCAATACTGGTTCCTCGCGACCGACTGGTACGGGATGTATTCGATCTTCATCCCGGTCTACGCCTTCCTGCTCCTCCCCGTCGTCTCTGCCCTCCGCGGTTCGACCAAGGACTTTCTCGTCCGCGTGTCCGAGACTCAGTGGGCGCTGATGATCTGCGTCTACTGCGCCAGCCATGTGCCAGCCCTCCTCTACCTGCAGATCCCGGGGTTTGAGGGCCGCAACGTCATCCTCATCGCCTACCTGATCTTCGTCGTACAGCTGTCGGACGTCCTCCAATACGTCTGGGGCAAGCTCATCGGCCGCACCAAGGTCGCCCCCAACCTCTCGCCTTCGAAGACCTGGGAGGGTCTGATCGGCGGCACCCTCTCGGCCACCGCCATTGGCACCGCGCTTTACTGGATGACCCCGTTCACGCCGCTCCAGGCCGCAGGCATGTGCCTCCTCGTCACCCTGATGGGCTTCTTCGGCGGCCTCGTCATGTCGGCCATCAAGCGCGACCGGGGGATCAAGGACTGGGGCCACCTCATCGCCGGGCACGGCGGCTTCCTCGACCGGCTCGACTCGGTCATCTTCGCCGCCCCGATCTTCTTCCACGTCACCCGCTGGGTCTGGTCCACCACATGAGCGTCCAGAACCGCCGCCCCCTCACTTCGCGCAACTCCGCCTGGGCCGCGCGCCTCGCCTCCTGGGCGGTCCAGAAAGGCCTCACGCCGAACCAGATCAGCCAGGCTTCCATGGCCTTCGCCGCCACGGGCTTCGCGCTGTACTGGCTTACCACGCAAGGCCCCGGCTTCGTCCAGTTCCTCTGCCTCCTCCTCGCCGCCGCCACCCTCCAGGCCCGCCTCGTCTGCAACCTGATCGACGGCATGGTCGCCATTGAAGGTGGTCGCGGCGCCAAGGACGGCCCGTTCTGGAACGAGGCCCCGGACCGCGTCTCCGACCTCCTCTTCTTCGCCGGCGCCGGCCTCGCCGCAGGCAACCCCGCGCTCGGCCTCCTCGCCGCGAGCCTTGCCATCGCCACCGCATACATCCGTGAACTTGGCCGGGCCGAGGGTTTCCCGCCCGACTTTTCCGGCCCCCTCGCCAAACCACAGCGCATGGCTGTGCTCACCGCAGGCACCGTCCTCGCTGCGCTTTACGCAAGCCACTGGACGCTGACCATCACACTGTGGATCATCGTCGCAGGCACTGCCATCACGGTCCTACGCCGCTCATCCACCCTCATCAACAAACTCAAATCCAAATAGAAAAGGGGGACCGAAGCCCCCCAATTTCATCTGTCCCCAAATATCCCGCGGGGGGTGCGGGGGGCGCGAAGCCCCCCGCTCCGACAGATCAAGCCAGCATCACCATCGGATTTTCCAGCGCCTCGATCACCGCCTTCAGGAACTCCGCCCCCAAGGCCCCGTCGATCACCCGGTGATCCACCGACAGCGTCATCGACATGACAGTCGCCACGCCAATCGTCCCGTCCGCCAGCACTACCGGCTTCTTGATGCCAGCCCCAACGGCCAGGATCGACCCGTGCGGCGGGTTGATCACCGCGTCGAAGTTCTCGATCCCCATCATCCCAAGGTTACTGATCGCGAAGGACCCACCCTGATACTCATGCGGCGCAAGCTTCTTGGTCTTCGCCCGGCCCGCCAGGTCCTTCATCTCCGCCGACAACGCCGACAGCGACTTCTTCTCTGCATCGCGCAGAACCGGGGTGAACAAACCACCCTCCACCGCCACCGCCACCGCAACATCCGACGGCTTCAGCCGCAGCATCCGGTCGCCGGCCCAGACGGTGTTCGCCGCCGGCACCGCCTGCAGGGCCATCGCACAGGCCTTGATGATGAAGTCGTTGACCGACAGCTTCACCCCGCGCGCCTCAAGCTGCTTGTTCAGCGTCTCGCGGAACGCCATCAGCGCGTCCAGCTTCACGTCCCGCCGCAGGTAGAAGTGCGGGATGGTCTGCTTCGCCTCAGTCAGCCGCGCCGCCACCGTGCGCCGCATCCCGTCCAGCGCCACTTCCTCGAAGGGCCGGTCGGCATACATCTTCAGCACCGTCTCCGCCGCCATGCCGGTGGGCATTCCACCCGCCGGTTTCGCCGGGGCAGGGGCCGCCGCCTTCGGAGCCTCGGCTACCGGAGCTGCCGCAGGCTTTGCTGCCCCCGGCTGCGCCCCTTCGACATCCGCCCGCACAATCCGCCCATGCGGACCCGAGCCCTTCACGGCCCCCAGGTCCACACCTTTCTCCTTGGCGATCCGCCGCGCCAAAGGCGAGGCAAAGACCCGCGCGCCACCAAACGCCGCAGCGGTCGCCGCAACAGGAGCCGCCGCCGGGGCAGGGGCCGCTGCCGCTGGAGCCGCTGCCACAGGAGCCGCCGCTGCCGGAGCCGCCTTCGGTGCAGCCGCGACCGAAGCCGCATCCTCACCCTCTTCCAGCAGCACCGCGATGGGTGTGTTGACCTTCACCCCCGCAGTCCCCTCGGCGATCAGGATCTTGCCGACGACGCCCTCGTCGACCGCCTCGAACTCCATCGTCGCCTTGTCGGTCTCGATCTCTGCGAGGATCTGGCCCGACTTGACCACATCCCCCTCCTTGACCAGCCATTTCGCCAGCGTGCCTTCCTCCATCGTCGGAGACAGCGCAGGCATCAGAATTTCGGTAGCCATAGTCCCCTCCTAGCGATAGCAGACAGATTTGACGGCGGTCACGACCTCGGCGGGCGTGATCAGGGCGAACTTCTCGAGGTTCGCGGCATAGGGCATCGGCACGTCCTTGCCCGTGCAGGTCACGACCGGAGCGTCCAGATAGTCGAACGCCCGCTGCATGATCATGCTGGCGATATGGTCGCCGATCGACCCGACCGGGAAGCCTTCCTCGACCGTCACACAGCGGTTGGTCTTCATCACCGAAGCCAGCACCGTGTCATAGTCGATGGGCCGCAAAGTCCGCAGGTTCACCACCTCGGCGCTGATCCCTTCCTTCGCCAGCTCCTCCGCCGCCGCCAGCGCATGGGCGCAACCGATCCCGAAGGACACGATGGTCACATCCGACCCCGCCCGCAGGATCGACGCCTTGCCGAACGGCACCGTGAACTCCGGGTCCGTCGGCACTTCGAACGACCGCCCGTAGAGGATCTCGTTCTCCAGGAAGACCACCGGGTTCGGATCACGGATCGCGGTCTTCAACAGACCCTTCGCATCCGCCGCCGAATAGGGCATGCAAACCCGCAGCCCCGGAATGGCCGCATACCAGGCCGCGTAGTCCTGAGAATGCTGCGCCCCAACCCGCGCCGCCGCCCCGTTCGGCCCCCGGAACACCATGGGCGAGCCCATCTGGCCCCCCGACATGTACAGCGTCTTGGCCGCCGAGTTGATGATGTGGTCCATCGCCTGCATCGAGAAGTTGAAGGTCATGAACTCGCACGCCGATCCCGGCAAAGCCCATCTCGGTGATCGGCGTATCGACCACCCGGCGCGGCCCGAATTCATCCAGCAGGCCCTGGCTGATCTTGTAGGCCCCCTGATACTCGCCGACCTCTTCCCCCATCAGGAAGACCGTCGGATCGGCCCGCATCTCTTCCGCCATCGCCTCACGCAGCGCTTCACGCACCGTCATCGTCTTGGTCGGCCCCTCCGGCAGGTCCGAATGCGGCCAGCCCTGAGCCACAACCGGCGCCGGAGCAGGTGCCGAAACAACCGTCGGCGAGGCTACCGGAGCCTCAGCCGCCACCGCAACAGCCGCCACCGCCGCCGGGGCAGGGGCGTCCGACACCGTCTCGCCCTCCTCGACCAGCACCGCAATCGGAGTGTTCACCTTCACCCCCGCCGTGCCTTCCGCGACCAGGATCTTGCCGACGACGCCCTCGTCAACCGCCTCGAACTCCATCGTCGCCTTGTCCGTCTCGATCTCCGCCAGGATCTGCCCCGACTTGACCGTATCGCCCTCTTTCACCAGCCATTTGGCCAGCGTGCCTTCCTCCATCGTGGGGGACAGCGCGGGCATAAGTACTTGAGTTGCCATGTCTATTCCCCCCTCAGACCGTGATATCCGTCCAAAGCTCGGACAGGTCCGGCTCCGGGCTTTCCTTGGCGAATTCCGCACTCTCGTTCACGATCGCCTTGATCTCCTTGTCGATGGCCTTCAGCTCGTCGTCCGAGGCCAGACCCCCTTGCGTCAGCAAGTCCCGAACATGCTCGATGCAGTCCTTCTCGGTCTTGATCTTCTCGACCTCTTCCCGCGTCCGGTACTTCGCCGGGTCCGACATCGAGTGCCCGCGATAGCGGTAAGTCATCATCTCCAGGATATACGGCCCGTTCCCGGCCCGGCAGTGCGCAATGGCCTTCTCGCCCGCCGCCTTCACCGCCAGCACGTCCATCCCGTCGACCTGTTCACCCGGGATGCCATAAGCCAGCCCGCGCCCGTAATAGGTCGTCGACTTGGTCGACCGCTTGACGGATGTGCCCATCGCGTAGCCGTTGTTTTCAATGACGAAAATCACCGGCAGCTGCCAAAGCTCGGCCATGTTGTAGGTCTCGTAGACCTGGCCCTGGTTCGCAGCCCCGTCGCCGAAATAGGTGAAGGTCACGTTGTCATTGCCCAGGTACTTGTCAGCGAACGCCAACCCGGCCCCCAGCGGCACCTGCGCACCAACAATCCCGTGCCCACCGTAGAAATGCTTCTCTTTCGAGAACATGTGCATCGAGCCGCCCTTGCCCTTGGAATAGCCCCCGATGCGGCCCGTCAACTCGGCCATGACACCTTTCGGGTCCATCCCGCAGGCCAGCATGTGCCCGTGGTCGCGGTAGGACGTCACCCGCTTGTCGCCTTCCTTGGTCGCGGCCTCCAGACCCACGACAACGGCCTCCTGCCCGATATACAGGTGACAGAACCCGCCGATCAGGCCCATCCCGTACAGTTGCCCCGCCTTTTCCTCGAACCGCCGGATCAGCAGCATCTCGCGGTAGTACTTCAGCAGGTCTTCCTTCGAGACGTTCGGTCTCGACTCGGGTTTCTTCGCCATCGGGTTCCTCCCACGGGTCGCGAAATGGTTCAACGTTAAACCATCCATACAACATCGGTGTTTATTGGGTCAAAGCAAATCTACCCCTGCGTCATGCAGTGGCGGAATGGCCCCATGCGCCAGTCGAAAGGCTAAAGCCCGTGCCGAAGCCGCAGCGCCGCCAGGTCCAGATCGCCACCCGCCGCCGCCAGCCCTGCATCACCGCCGCATTCCGCCAGACCGAACTCGGCCAAGGCATGGATCACCGGCAAAAGCGCCAGTCCCTTCTCCGTCAGACTGTAGCGCGCCGTCTGGCCCGAAACCCGACCTGCCTCGCGGGTGATCAGCCCCAGGGATTGCATACGCTTCAACCGGTCCGACAGAACTGCCGGGGAAATTCCCTCGGCCAATCCGGTCAGGAACTCCCGGAACTGGCGCCGGTCGGCAAAGATCATGTCGCGCAGGATGACCAGCGTCCATTGGTCACCCACCACCTCGACCGCCCGGTTGATCGGACAGGTTGACCGTGGCCCGGACAAAACCATGTTGCACCTCTGAAAGCGATATGCTGTTAATAGCTATATGGAATCGGTATCGCAAGCGGCCGCCATGCAGACGATCTTCCTCCACGGCGCAGGTGTTGTTCCCGACCGCAGCAATCCGCAGGACTATCCGCTGCTCGCCACGCTTCTTGCTCTGTGTCCCGACCTGATCGTCCCGGTCATGCCGACGGCACTCGACCCCACGCCCGAGGGCTGGCTCGACGGGATGGAAGCCGCCCTCCGCCCGCTCGACCCGGACACAGTGATCATCGGTCATTCGCTCGGCGGCTCCTCCGCGCTGAAATGGATCGCCGAGCGTGCGCCAGGGTTTCGGGCGCACACCTTCTTGGGCCTCGCCATCCCGCATTGGGGGCCGCAGGGCTGGAACTTTCCCGGATTCTGCCCGCCGGACGGCTACTCCGCCGCCCTGAACGGCCTCGGCCGGATCCTCCTTGCCGCAACGCCGGACGACGACATCGTCGACATTGCCCATCTTGACCTGTACGCCTGCGACCTGCCCGCGGCCCGGCTCTTCCGTCTGACGGACGGCGGCCACGCGTTCTCCAGCCCCGGTATCTTGCCGCTCCTGACGGCAGTTGTCGGCCGCGGGCCCCTGCTCAAGGCGGTCAGCGCCCGTCGAACGCCGCCCGCGCCGCGTCGACCTCAGCCATGTGCTCCTCGGCCCAGGTCCAGACCCCGCAGAACGCAGCGCCCAGACTGACCCCAAGGTGGGTCAGCTCATAGTCCACATGCGGCGGCACCACCGGTTGCACGGTGCGCACCACCAGACCATCCCGCTCCATCGCGCGCAGGGTCTGGGTCAGCATCTTCTGGCTCACGCCCGGCACCGCTTCGGCGAGCCGGGTAAAGCGCAGCTTGCCCGCCTCGACCAGCACTTCCAGAACCGTCATCGTCCACTTGTCCGCGACCCGACCGATCAGATCCATTACCAGCGCGTTCAGCCGGGGGTCGACGTCCTTCAGCAAGGGGGCAGGGTGCATCACACTCTCCTTTTGGTAAGTATGGATAGAATTGGTGCCTTCTTTCCAATGGTAACTGACCCCACTAGATCAGCAAGGCCCAACCGAAAGAGGCCCATCATGACCCCCGAAACCATCCTGATCACCGGTGCCTCCTCTGGCATCGGCCTTGGCCTAGCAGCCCGCCTGCACGCCCAGGGTCACCGCGTCATTGTCACCGGCCGCCGGCAGGCGCTGCTGGATCAAGCGGTTGCCGACTATCCCGGCATGACCGGCTACCAGAACGACATCACCGACCCCACCGCAGTCACCGACCTCGCCGCGCGGCTGGCGCAGGACCACCCCGATCTCTCCACCGTCATCCTGAATGCCGGGATCATGCAGCCTGAACGTCTGGTGTCCGATCAGACCCCGCTCACCGTCGCCGAAGCCACCATCGCGACCAACCTCCTGGGCCCGATCCGCCTGACCCATGCGCTGATGCCGCAACTTCTGGCGCAACCCGCGGCGCGGATCGTCACCGTGACCTCGGGCCTGGCATTCGTGCCCCTCGCGGCGACACCGACTTATTCCGCCACCAAGGCCGCGATCCACTCCTGGACGCAAAGCCTGCGCTTCCAGCTGGCCGCGACCAATATCCGCGTCCACGAACTTGCCCCGCCCGGCGTGCAGACCGACCTGATGCCCGGCCACCGGACCAGCCCGCACGCCATGCCCTTCGACGCCTTCATCGACGAGGTGATGGCGATCCTGACGCAGGACCCGACGCCCGAGGAAATCCTGGTCGACCGGGTCAAAGGCTTCCGGAATGCGGAAGCGGAGGGTCGCTATGCCCAGGTGTTCGAGACGCTGAACCGCAACTACCGCCAACTCGACTAGGCGATTCGGACCGGCTGGTTAACGCCCTTCCGTCTCTCCGCGCGGAGAGACGGAAGGAAGACGCGATGAAGACGGGAAATTTCTTGGGATGGCAGCCGGTTAACCCGGAAACCGCAAGCCTCAGCGAATGGCGATCTCGTCCGACCGCATGTAGCCCAGCACGTCGCGGGCCTGCTGGTCCAGAAGGTCCAGGTCCAGATAGGTGTCGGACAGCCGGTGCGTCAGGTTCTGCATCTCGGCCAGTTCCGTGGCCAGCCGGTTGCGTTCGGTGGTCAAGCTGGCCGCCTCGGCCTTGATCGCCACGCGGGCGAACATGCCGAAGTCCCCCTGCACGGCGGCAAAGGTGAAATAGACCCCAAGAACCAGCGCAAAGGCCAGATAGACCAGCCCGCCCAAGCCGCGTTGTGTGTGTACTGCCGACATCTGCCCTTCTCCGGCCCCTCTGTCGGGAACCTTCCCGAATCATGGCACAAGGCGAATCGGTTGTGAATCCCGAAAACGCACCCGGTTCAAAGGCTTGAACGAAAAGGGGGCCCGAAGGCCCCCGATTGGCGCAAGGCCGCCCGGTTCAGGTGATCGAGGCCGCGTAGATCCCGTCCACCGCGCCCTGCAGCACCCGATCGAACTCGGCATCCGACTGCTGGGCCGACAGCCCCTCGGACAGCGCCCGGCTGAAGCTTGCGATGATCCCTTGGTTCTGTGCCAGGATCTCGTTCGCCTTGTCGCGGGAATGCCCGCCCGACAGCGCCACGACCTTCAGCACCTTCGGATGCTTGACCAGCGGCTGGTAGAAATCCGCCACCGTGGGCAGCGACAGCTTCAGCATCACCTGACCGTCAAGCCCTTCCAGCGCCTTCAGAATCTCCTCCTGCAAAATCGCCTCGGCCTCGGCCTTGTCAGCGATGGAGATCGTGACTTCCGGCTCCAGGATCGGCATCAGCCCATGGCTTGCCACCTGACGGCCAATCTCGAACTGCTGCGCCACCACGGCCGCAATCCCCTTGCGGTTCGCGGCATTCACCACCGACCGCTCCTTGGTCCCGAAAATCCCCGCCTTGACCGCCCGCGCCAGCAGCGCATCAAGGCCCGGCATCGGCTTCATCAACTGAACGCCGTCGGCTTCGGCCTCCAGCCCTTTGTCGATTTTCAGGAAGGGCACCACGCCGCGCTTTTCCCAAAGGTAGGTTGCCGTCGGGATGCCATCGATGGTCCGGTCCATCGTCTGCTCGAACAGGATCGCCCCCACCACCTTGTCGCCGGTAAAGGCGGGCGACTTGATGATCCGCGCCCGCATCGCGTGGATCAGGTCGAACATCTGTTCTTCACCCGAGTATTCGCTTTCCGAAACCCCATACAGTTTCAAGGCCTTGGGGGTCGATCCGCCCGACTGGTCAAGGGCCGCTATAAAGCCGCGCCCATTGCGCACCTGTTCGGTCATCTTCGCGTTGGTCATGTCCGTCTCCCGAATGTCACCGCAGGCATAGCCGTCACGGCCCCGCCACTCAACCCATCAGAGCCTGCACGCCCGGCAAATCCTTGCCCTCCATCCACTCCAGGAACGCGCCCCCCGCCGTGGAGATGAAGGTAAAGTCGTCCGCCGCCCCCGCTGCGTTCAGCGCCGCGACCGTGTCGCCGCCGCCCGCCACGGAAATCAGCTTGCCCTCACGCGTCAGCCGCGCCGCCGCCAGTGCAGCCGCATTGGTCGCTGCGTTGAACGGCTCGATCTCGAACGCGCCCAGGGGACCGTTCCAGATCAGTGTTTTAGCCCCGGCGAACACGCCCTCAAGCTCGGCCACCGTCTTCGGCCCCGCATCCAGGATCATTGCATCCGGCGGACATTTGTGAACCTCGACGGTCTGGCTCTCGGCCCCCGCCTTGAACTCGCGCGCCACCACCACATCGACCGGCAGATGGATCTTGCACCCGGCCTTCTGCGCCCGGTGCCGGATCTCGCGCGCGGTTTCCGCCATCTCGCGTTCGGCCAGGGACCGTCCGACCTCGATCCCCTCGGCCACGAGGAAGGTGTTCGCCATCCCCCCGCCGATCACCAGATGGTCGACCTTGGTGACAAGGTTCGCAAGCAATTCGATCTTGGTCGACACCTTCGCCCCACCGACCACCGCCACGACGGGCCGCTCCGGTGACCCCAAGGCCGCCTCCAGCGCCTTCAGCTCTGCCGCCATCAACCGCCCGGCGCAGTTCGGCAAGAGCTTCGCCACCCCTTCGGTCGAGGCATGCGCCCGGTGCGCCGCCGAAAACGCGTCGTTGCAGAAGACATCGCCCAGTCCGGCCAGAAACTGCGCCATCATCGGGTCGTTCGCTTCCTCCATCGGGGAAAACCGCGTGTTTTCAACCAGAACCACCGCCTTTGCAGGCAGCGCATCTATCGCCGCCCGGTCCGGACGCTCGACAAAAACTACGGACTCGCCCAAAGCCGCCTCCAGCGCGGGCTGCACCCGGCGCAGGCTCATCTCGGGGACGACCTTGCCCTTCGGCCGGTCGAAATGCGCCAGAAGGACGACCTTGCCGCCCTTGGCCTGAATGTCCTTCACCGTCGGCACGATCTTGTCGATCCGCGTGGTGTCGGTCACCCGATCACCCTCCATCGGCACGTTGATGTCCACCCGCGTCAGTACCACTTTCCCGTTCAGGTCCATGTCGTCCAGCGTTTTCCAGGGCATCGCAGTCTCCATCCATGAAAGCTTGCCCGCTATTGCCTTGTCGATCACGGGCCCGTCAACCGCTTTGGACGCTTTGCGCTTCCCTTGGCCGGATGCCGCCAGTAGGGTCCTGCCCGATGCAAATCCAAGGAGACCCCGATGGCCGATATCAAGGACCCGGAAAACACCATCATCGTGACGCTGAAGGACGGCGAAGTGGTGATCGAACTCTTGGCCGACGTGGCCCCGAAACATGCCGAGCGCATGAAGCAGCTTGCCCGCGAAAAGGCCTATGACGGCGTGGCCTTCCACCGGGTGATCGACGGCTTCATGGCCCAGACCGGCGACGTGGAAAACGCCAAGATGGACAGCCCGAACTACAACCCGCGCCGCGCGGGCACAGGTGGCTCGTCCTATCCCGACCTCCCGGCCGAGTTTTCCAAGCTGCCGCATGACCGTGGCACCATCGGCGCTGCCCGGTCGCAGAACCCGAACTCGGCCAACAGCCAGTTCTTCATCAACTTCCGCGACAACCATTTCCTGAACAACCAGTACACGGTTTACGGCCGCGTGGTTTCGGGGATGGAGCATGTCGACAAGATCACCCGGGGCGAGCCGCCGCAGAACCCCGACCGCATGATCACTGTAAGGGTAGCCGCCGATGTCGCGTAACCTCATCCTCGCCGCCGCCTTCACCGCCCTTGCAGCCCCCGCCTTCGCGCAAGCCACCGACGGCCCCGGCCCGAACCTGGTGATCGAGGTAGCAGGCGCCGCCAACGGCACCGTCACCATCGACCTTCTGTCCGACGTCGCCCCCCAGCACGTCGCCCAGATCACCGCGCTTGCCAAGGAAGGCGCCTATGACAACGTGGTCTTCCACCGCGTGATCGACGGCTTCATGGCGCAAACCGGCGACGTCGCCAACGGAAAGGCCGGCGGAGACCTCTCGATGGCAGGCATGGGTGGCTCGGCGCTGCCCGATCTCCCGGCCGAGTTTACCAACGACATCAGCTTTCAGCGCGGTGTCGTCGGCATGGCGCGTGCGCAGGACCCGAACTCAGCCAACAGCCAGTTCTTCATCGTCTTCGGCGACGCAAGTTTCCTTGATGGCCAGTACACCATCGTCGGCAACGTGGTCTCGGGGATGGAAGTCGTCGACGCGATCCAGCGCGGCGAGCCGCCAGCGACGCCCGACGTGATGACCAAGGTCACCGTTCAGGAGTGACCGCCTCAGCGTTTTGCAAGGCCTCCGGATTGTGAAGTCCGGGGGCCTTTCCTTTTGCGTATGCTGACAGGCGGAGGTGCAACCGATGCCCAGATGCCTTGCCTTCGCGGCTCTTGTCGCGACCCTGATCCTTGGCCCGGTTTACGCTGATCCTGTCGACTGGGTGCAGGAATGGCCCCAGACGGACTTTTCCCGCAGCACGGTCGACTTCGCGGAAATCCTGTCCGGCGGCCCTCCGAAAGACGGCATCCCGGCGCTGGATGCCCCCGCCTTTCTGCCCGCCGCCGACGAAACCGCCCTCGACGACCGCGAACCCGTCCTGACGCTGGAACTTGGCGACGAGGTCCGCGCCTATCCGATCCGCTACCTCATGTGGCACGAGATCGCCAATGACACCGTCGCGGGCGTTCCCGTCGCCGTCACCTTCTGCCCCCTGTGCAATACCGCCATGGTCTTCGACCGCCGCCTGAACGGTGCGACGCTGTCGTTCGGCGTCTCGGGCAAGCTGCGCGCCTCGGACATGGTGATGTACGACCGCGAGACGGAAAGCTGGTGGCAGCAGGCCCTGGGTCAAGGGATCGTCGGCACCTACTCCGGCGCGCAGCTGATCCAGATACCGGCGGTCATGGAAAGCTGGGCCCAGTTTCGCACCCGTCACCCCGACGGCCTCGTGATGGCCCAGCCTGAGTATCGGCGCCAGTACGGGGCCAATCCCTACGCAGGCTACGACAGCCTTGATCGTCCGTTCCTCTATGACGGCGAGAACCCGCCGCACGGCATCTCACCGCTGGCCCGCGTGGTCCGGGTTGGCAACCGCGCCTGGCCGCTGGAAAGGCTGCGACAGGCCGGGCGGCTGGAAGAAGCCGGCCTGATCCTGACCTGGGAAGAAGGCCAGGCCTCTGCCCTGGACAGCGCCGAGATCGCCCAAGGACAGGAGGTCGGGACCGTCCGCGTGACTGACGGGCAGGGGCGGGCCGTGGTCTACGATCAGCCCTTCGCCTTCGCCTTCCATGCGTTCCACCCGAAAGGCGAGTGGATGCTCGGAAGCTGACAGTCGGCAGGTTGGGCAAAACTGCCCGCCGTACCCCTTATCCCAGCACCACCAGCGCGTGCCGCTTCCGGCCCGCCGTCAGCTTCATCGGCTCGACCAGATGGCTTGCCCCATAGCGCAGAGCGGTATCGGTGACGATCTCGTCGTTCACCTTGGCCCCGCCCTCGGCGATCAGCCGTTTTGCGTCCTTGCCCGACGCCGCCAGACCCGCCCGCACGAAAAGCTGCACGATCCCGACGCCTTCGGCCAACTCCACTGCCTCCAGCGTCACGGTCGGCAGCTCGTCCCCGATCCCGCCCTTCTCGAACACGTCCCGCGCCGTCGCTTCTGCCGCCGCGGCCGCCTCGGCCCCGTGCAAGAGCGTCGTCACCGCATTGGCCAGCTGGATCTTCGCCCCGTTGATCTCGGACCCGCCCAGCTTGCCCAGCCGGTCGCACTCCTCGACGGGCACTTCGGTGTAAAGCTTCAGGAACCGGCCCACGTCAGCGTCCGGCACGTTCCGCCAGAACTGCCAGAACTCGTAGGAGCTGAAGAGATCACCGTTCAGCCAGACCGCCCCAGACTGGCTTTTCCCCATCTTCCGCCCGTCGCTCATCGCCAGAAGCGGTGAGGTCAGGCCGAACACCTCGCCCCCGATCACGCGCCGCGTCAGGTCCACACCGTTGACGATGTTGCCCCACTGATCCGACCCGCCCATCTGCAACAGGCAGCCATAGCGTCGGTGCAGTTCCAGGAAGTCATAGGCCTGCAAGATCATGTAGTTGAACTCCAGGAACGACAGGCTCTGCTCCCGGTCCAGCCGCGATTTCACCGATTCAAACGACAGCATCCGGTTGACGCTGAAGTGCCGCCCGATGTCGCGCAGGAAACCGATGTAGTTCAAGGCATCCAGCCATTCGGCGTTGTTGACCATCACCGCATCGGTCGGGCCATTGCCAAAGCGGACGTAAGGCGAGAACGCTTTCTTGATCCCCTCGATGTTCGCATTGATCTGCGCATCGGTCAGCAAAGGGCGCTCGTCGGCCCGAAAACTGGGATCGCCGATCTTCGTCGTGCCCCCGCCCATAAGGACGATCGGCTTGCCCCCGCATTTCTGCAGCCAGCGCAGCATCATGATCTGGATCAGGCTGCCCACATGCAGCGAAGTGGCCGTCGCATCGAACCCGATGTAGCCAGGCAGCACATTCTTCACCAATGCCTCGTCAAGCGCCTGATAATCCGTGCAATCGGCAACAAAGCCGCGCTCGAACATCACGCGCATGAAGTCAGATTTTGGA